>ENA-OQAS01000022-OQAS01000022.1-human-gut-metagenome-genome-assembly--contig:-NODE-22-length-73108-cov-3.976213_pt1 | contig 73108 bp, 77 predicted proteins | sample MGYA00242733_ERZ504523 | MGnify/ENA primary metagenome ERZ504523 (study PRJEB26092, sample SAMD00036239) | human gut metagenome | host: Homo sapiens | study: EMG produced TPA metagenomics assembly of...
AAAGACTAAATCATGTATTCAGAAAACGTTTTTTTTGAATCAATTATTAAATTTCCTTGCTAAATTGTTCTAATTCTCAAAACTTTGCTTAAATTTGCGACAAAATATATATCTCTTAATAAGAGATCTATCGTATAACTGATGACACGCCATATAATAATGTATGGTTGTGAAGATGTTAAAGCGAAGATTAAAAGTAAATAAAAATATGGACTATCTATTCTTGAGACGACACAGACGGACTGCTACTTCGAATAGGCAGAAAAGCCTGCTTCTTAAGGCTGCTGAACGCCAGTGGGAACTACAGTTCGCCAATAAGGGGACTGAAGGGAGAAAGGTGGATTGTGCCCTATATAAATGTATATTGTATAACCTTGAAATAAAGCAAGTTTTTTTGGATTCGGAGCTTTCTTTGAAAAAGTTTAGCGTTATGATAGACACCAACCAAACTTACCTGTCGAATGTGGTAAACAAGTATTTCAACTGCAATTTGAAGGAGTTGCTGAATACTTACCGTGTGGAATATGCCAAAGAGTTACTCCATGCTGGGAAATGTTCATTAGAAGAACTCCCACAGCGATGTGGCTTTGCCTCTAGAAGTGCTTTTTATGCCTCTTTTAGTAAAATAGTCGGAATGTCTCCTTTGCGCTTTCTAGCTCGAGAACAGAATAATTCGCTCTTAGAATCAATGATTTATGTATAATCAATTTTAGTTTTTTAAATTTATAAATTTAAAGTTTTTTCTATTATGAACAAAAAGTTTTTAAGTGCAATCCTGTTTGGTGCCTTGATGGTTACCTCGACAGGAACATTTGTATCTTGTAAGGACTATGATGATGACATCGACAGCTTGAACGAGAAAGTGGACAAGCTGACTAAAGATTTGTCTGAATTACAGGCCGCAGCTGGAAAATATGTCACAGCTGTCAAGTATGATGCGGCAACAGGTAAGTTGACTGTTACCGGCGGTAACGGTGAAACTTTCCAACTTCCGATGCCTGCTGAACTTCCCACTTACTCTTTGAAAGTTGTAGATGGTAAGATACAGTTGTTAGATGGTGACAAGGTCGTTTCTGAAGCACCCCTGCCTACAACTGATGCTCCTGCGGCATTTGATCCTACTTTGTTGAAGTGGAACAATGGCTATCTGTATTATGGAGATGTAAAAATCTCAGGTGTAGAGAAACCTCAAAGCGTTGGTTCTATTACAGAAGTGAAAGATGAAGAAACTGGTGAGGTGATTGGCTATGTCATTGAACTAGATGGAAAATCTGCTACATTCTCTTTGGTTGCTGATTTGAAGGCGTTAGTATTCCAACCTGCATTCTATTATCACGGTATTGAAGCAATGGAAGCTATTGGTCTTAATTATAAAACCTTGACAGTAGCTAAAGTAGATGCAGATGGAAATTATGATAAGGATGTTCCTGTTGTAGGTGAAGCAACTACAATGATTCCGGACTTGGTAGCTGATTATCATGTAAATCCTACCGTAGCAAAAGTTCCAGGTGATGTAAAAGCATATACTTTCTTGCGTTATGACAAGAATTATACTCGTTCTGCTGCGACAGCTCCGAAAGTAGTAAAAACTAATGTTACAAACGGTAAGGCCCCCAAGGGTATATTGACTGTAAATGCTCATTTACAGATGCTGATATTAAGAACATTGAAAATGATGAGCAAGTAACTGTATTAGCTTTGCAAGTAAGTAAGGGGGATACCGTTGTTACTTCTGATTATGCTGCTGTTAAGGCTGCTTATTACAAGGACTTGGTATTGGCAGCTGTAGATAGTATTCATGCAAATGACCGCCACTTGTTTACAACTGCTGCTGAAGCTATTGCTGATAATGAACATGTTTGCAAGATTGTCTGGAACAGCAATGGTATCGATATTGCTCGTTTGGTTAATACTCACAGAACTAATATAGATAAAGAAGGTACACATTCAAAATGGGATGTTCGTGCTGCTGATGGTACTGTAGAAAAATATGGTTTCAAATATTCTTACGAATTAGTTGGTTATCATAAAGGTAATAACGAAACTTCAGAAAGTGCTCATGCTGCATTGAAGGGTTCTGTTATTCGTCCTCAGATGACAAGTGGTGGTAAGCAGCAACCTTGGGGATTTACTCAGAATAAAGCTACAAAAGATCGTGAACCGTTGGTTCGTGTTATCTTGACTGATACTATTAGCGGAAAAATAGCTTCTGTTGGTTATTTAAAATTCAAGATTACCGATACTGCTAATCAGAATGAAGTTGTATTGACCCCGAATTTCCCATTTGCTAATGGTTATACTGTTGATTGTACAGAAACAGAGACTAAACTTGGTTTGTCATGGCATCAAGTTGAAGAACAGATTCTGGCTCAATTGGAAGAAATTGGTATTTCTAAGGATGAATTCCATAAGAATTTCAAATTGGATGGTGCTGTAGAAGACGTAGAGCAACAAGCTTTGGTAAATGCTACTCAGTATGATGGAATTACTGTTGATTCTAAGGCTGTTACTACTCCGGTTGGTGTGGTTTCACAGACTAATTGGGATCCGGCGGATGAAATGACTGAAGTTTTGACTTGGGTAGTTAAGAATAATCAGGCATATCACATCTTTAAGGCTGGTGCTAAGAGTATTGCAGTAAATGTACGTTATAGCTATGAAGTATCTGAAGGTGTATATCAATATGTATATGTTACTTTCACTTGGACTCCTAGTCCTTTGAACTTTACTCCTAATGGTACCATTGAAAACTCTGCTAAGATTGATAAATATTGGTATGAAAAGAACGGTGCTGTAGCAGGTTCTGGTTATTCAGATATCCATGCTAATGTTCATCAAGTTGTTAGCGATAACTCTAATGATTGTACATTTGATAGCGAAATCTTGAATACTTTCACTGGTAATGTGATTACCGTGACAAGTGACGCTACTTATCCTGCATTTGCTAATGATAAGTTGACTAAGGAAGTTGTATTTGCTAACCCTCAAGATCATTTGACTAAGAAGGGAACTGCTTATGTCGTGAATGGTGCTTCTGGTGCTCAATATGATATCACTGTATCTGCTGATGGAAAAACTCTACAAGCTACTAATAACGCTGTAACAAAAGCAGTTGTTGTTCTTGCTGGAACAGTGATGGAATATCAAGAAAATGATTTTGCAAAAGATATTTTGAACAATGCAGATCACAACTTGCTGGGACAAGACCAGACATTTACTGCTAAATTGCAAATTAATGCTGCTAACTGCGATTATGTAGATTATGCTTTGGGTAACAACGTATTCTATGCTAAATATTTGCGTCCTGTATCAGTAGATCCGTCAGATGTAGATGAATTAATTGATGCTACTAATGGTGCTTCTATTGCAGGCTTGACCTTGAATCTGATTGATTGGAGAGACAAGTATTTTGATAAAGCAGAAGATACTACTGGTGATGATGGTAAGAAATATAATTTCTATGGATTTTATGGCGTAACTAAAGTTGCTGCTGATATTGAAAACGCTACAACAACTTTGAATGGTGGAACATTAGGTTCTACTAAATTATCTTCTGTAACGAAGAATGTAAAATTGTATTTCGGTGAAGATAAATCTACAACCAATGTATTTACTGCTCTGAAGGTTGGCGATAATGGTAAATTCTATTATTACAATAATGGTACTACTTTAGGTAAGTTTACAATCCGCGTTCCGCTGGAAGTTACTTATAAGTGGGGTACTATCTATACCGAAGTTGATTTGAATATCAATAAGACTATTCAGAACTAATATTGTAATAACTTTGAGTTTAATTTAAATAAGGGCCGGCATTCATAGTGGCTGGCCTTTTTTAATAGGAGGAAAGAATGAAATGAAAAAACTGAAATTTATTTTATTGTTGACTGTTTTATTAACAACCTTTTCTTGTCAATCAGGAAAACAGAAGGTGCAAAGCAAAGAAGAGAAGAGTATTAATGAATTTGTAGCTCATCTAACGGAAGTTGATACGGTTTTGATAACAAACCTAATAAATCAATTTATGGAATATGCGAAAAATGGTCAGCTGGAATCTGCCGCAGCTATGCTTTATAAAGCCGATTTGGCAGATGTTTGGAATGAACCTATTCAATTGGATAACAATGAATTGCATCAAGTCGCAAAAATGCTGGAATCTTTTCCTGTATTAAGTTATAAGATAGATTATATAAAGTTCTATACTCCTGTTAAAAACGAGGTGAAGTGTACGATTGTTATGCAGAAAGGAGAAAGTGGAACACCTATTGCAACTAGTAGTTGGTATTTTAAGCTGATGAATTATTTGGGTGGATGGCGGCTTTGTATGATGAATTAGCTAATGATCGATTTATATAAGCAGTCGTGGGAAAAAGTGTCATTTAAAAATTATTGAAGGGGGTGTTTGTTTAGGATATTTATGTGATTTTCAATACAAAAGATTATAGTTATAAATTGTAGCAGGGTCAAAAGAGAACGGTTTCTCAGGCTTGTAGTCGAAAAGTTGACAGTTCAACCAGATAATCCGGGCTGTCAGCTTCTTTTTTGTGTCCGGAGAGACTTCTTCTGTCCGGTAAGTTCCCTATGGATCCAGATAGCAGTGCATTTACCCATAGCAAGGATAACAGCATTACGATAATCTGTGAAAGTATTTCTTTCTTAATCATATTATACCTGTTCCTTTTCAAAAGTTACGAAAGAGTGATCGCATGAGTAAGAAAAATCTTACTCTGCTGTTTTGTAAGCCTTGTCCATGCTTTGTATCCGTCGTCTTGCACCGAATATCTTGTAACAGGAATGAAACTCCTTTGTCACGAAACCTTTAATAGAGTGTAACTCTCAAGAAACCTGACCCATCTACTTTTGCGGCAGATTTATAACGCATAAAAAAGTATATGAAAAAGGTTGTTAGAGCTGTGTCTCTTATGCTGCTGATGGCAGGTGTTTGTGGAAATGCATTTGCCGAGGAAAATGAAAACATTGTCCGGCAAGGCGCTATCCGCGGACGTGTGATAGACAATGGAAAACAAATTCTGCCGGGTGCTTCCATCTTTGTTGAAAATCTGAAAACCGGAGTAATCAGTGATGTGAACGGTTTTTATACGCTGCCCAATCTGAAACCCGGAACTTACACAGTTAAAGTAACCTACGTAGGTTATAGCCCCATTGAAATGAAAGTTACCGTCCCCGAAGGCAAGACTTTAGAAAAAGATATAGTGATGAATGAAGGGTGGAACTGCAGGAAGTGCAGGTAAAGGGAGCTTTTCAAGGACAGAAGAAAGCAATCAATACACAAAAGAATAATCTGGGTATCACTAATGTTGTATCTGCCGATCAGGTAGGGAAATTTCCGACTCAAACATAGGTGATGCATTGAAACGTATCAGTGGCATCAATGTGCAATACGATCAAGGCGAGGCCCGTTTCGGACAGGTCCGCGGCACTAGTGCGATTTAAGCTCCGTCACCATTAACGGCAACCGTGTCCCATCTGCTGAAGGGGATACCCGTAACGTGCAGTTGGACTTGATTCCTGCCGATATGATTCAGACCATCGAAGTAAGCAAAGTCGTTACACCCGATATGGACGGCGATGCTATCGGTGGTTCCATCAATCTGGTAACCAAAATTCTCCTTATAAACGCACTATCAATGCTACAGCGGGAAGTGGTTACAACTGGATCAGCGAGAAAGCCCAGTTGAACTTAGGTTTCACTTACGGCGATCGTTTCTTCAATGACAGACTGGGTATGCTGCTCTCCGCTTCTTATCAGAATGCTCCTTCCGGTTCTTATGATACTGAATTCATGTGGGAACAAAATGAAGATGGCAAAGTATATGTCAGCGATTATCAGATGCGCCAGTACTTTGTCACCCGTGAACGTCAAAGTTATTCGGCGGCTTTTGATTTTGATATCAATGAAAACCATAAATTGACTTTCAAAGGGATCTTCAACAACCGTAACGATTGGGAAAACCGTTACCGTACCAATATCAAGGATTTGGATGAGAACGGAAAAGGCACAGTCCGCATCCAGACCAAAGCAGGTACTCCCGATAATCGCAATGCCCGTCTGGAGCGTCAGCGTACCATGGATTTCGCTTTGGGCGGAGAACACTTATGGGGGGCAATCGGTATGGATTGGAATGCCAGTTATGCAAAAGCTACGGAAGAACGCCCTAATGAACGTTATCTTGACTTCCAACTGAAAAAGCAGGAATTTGATATGGACTTGAGTGATGAACGCCAGCCGTTGGCAACACCTGGAACAGGTTCTACTTTGACACTGAGTGATAAGTTCAGCTTGAAGGAACTGACGGAACAACAGGAGGACATCAAAGAAGAAGATATGAAATTCTCGCCAATTTCAAGGCCAGTTTAAATAATGGAGCTAAACTGAAGTTCGGTGCGAAGGTAGTACGTAAAACAAAAGAGAAAGAAATAGACTTCTACGAATATACTCCGAAAGACGAGGATGCCTTCATGACCAACAGCCTGAAAAATACGGTAGACCAGAGTACGGATAAGTTTATGCCGAGCGACAAATATCAGGTAGGAACATTTGCCAGTAAAGAATATGTGGGTGGATTGAATTTAAATGATGCTTCCCAGTTCGATAAAGAACAGGTACAAGCCGAATTGGCTGAGAACTTTGAGGCTCGTGAAACTGTAAGTTCCGGGTATGTGCGGTTTGATCATAAATTCGCTTCCGATATAAACCTGATGGCGGGACTCCGTATGGAACATACTTCCCTTCGTTATACCGGCCGTAACTATGATGATGAGACAGATAAGACCACCAAGACCGGCCGCATGACCAACAGTTATGTGAATTTCCTTCCTTCTATTTTGGTGAAATGGGATGTAAATGATGATTTCAAGATACGCGGTTCTTACACGCAGACCTTGAGCCGGCCCAAATATTCAGCTTTGGTTCCCAGTGTGAATATCAACCGTGGTGATAATGAAATAAAGATTGGTAATTCTGACTTGAAACCGACTATTTCTTATAACTTTGATTTGAGTGCCGATTATTATTTCAAGAGTGTAGGTTTAGTGAGCGCAGGTTTTTCTATAAGAAAATAGACGATTTCATCGTAGATCAGGTACTGACCAACTATGAATACCAAGGAACAGAATATACCCGTTTCACTCAGCCCAAGAATGCAGGAAATGCTAATCTGTGGGGATTGGAATTTTCTTATCAGCGTGATTTCGGCTTCATTGCTCCGGCCTTGAAGTATGTGGGTTTCTATGGAACCTATACTTATACGCACTCACGCGTGGAGGACTTTAACTTCGAAGGACGTGAGAACGAGAGCGGGTTGAGTTTGCCGGGGTCTCCCGAGCATACGGCGAATGCCTCTCTTTACTTTGAAAAAGGAGGCTTGAATGTGCGCCTGAGCTATAACTTTGCATCTGATTTTATCGATGAAATGGGCCCAAGTACATTTTATGACAGATATTATGATGCTGTGAACTATATGGATGTGAACGCCAGTTATACCTTTGGCAAGAAGGTGAAAATGACCTTTTATGCTGAGGCGAACAATCTGCTGAACCAGCCGCTCCGTTATTACCAGGGAACGAAGGATCGTACTATGCAGGCAGAATATTATGGCGTGAGAATGAATGCAGGTTTAAAAATAAGTTTCTAAAAATAAGTATATGAAAACGTTGATGATGATTAGAAGAATGAAAGAAGTATTGACATGGGTATGGATTGCCGTCATTGGTACGGCTATCTGCCTGAATGTGTGTGCCCAGACTCCGCAAGATTGGAAAGGACTGGAGAAACAACTGAATTTTTATATGGCCAACGATTTGGGACGTAACGGTTATTATGACCAGAAGCCCATAGCCGAGTTGATGGGAGAAATGGCGGATGTTATTGGTCCCGAGTGTGTATTTGCAGCCGGAGACGTGCACCATTTTGAAGGTGTGCGCAGCGTTAACGATCCGCTCTGGATGACCAACTACGAGTTGATTTACAGTCATCCCGAGTTGATGATAGACTGGTTTCCGATCTTGGGAAATCATGAATACCGGGGTAATACGCAGGCTGTGTTGGATTATACCAATGTGAGTCGTCGCTGGTCGATGCCTGGTCGTTATTATACCAAAGTCTTTGAGAAGAAAGGAACTGCCATCCGTTTTGTGATGATAGATACCGCTCCTCTGATTGACAAATACCGTAACGAGAGCGAAACTTATCCGGATGCCTGTAAACAAGATATGGATCAGCAATTGGCATGGATAGATTCTGTACTGACTGTTGCCAAAGAAGATTGGGTAGTCGTAATCGGACATCATCCCATTTATGCTGAAACGTCGAAAGACGACAGTGAACGCAGCGATATGCAGAAGCGTCTGGATCCTATCCTCCGTAAACATAAGGTGGATATCTATGCATGCGGACACATTCATAACTTCCAGCACCTTCGTGTGCCGGGCAGTGATATCGACTATGTGGTAAATTCGGCTGGTTCGTTGAGCCGTAAGGTAAAACCAGTGGAAGGCACTCTGTTCTGTAGTCCCGAACCGGGCTTTTCTATCTTTACGGCAGACAAGAAAGAACTGGATATGCACATGATTGATAAGAAAGGAAAAGTAATCTATACTGTAAAACGCACCAAATAGGAATAGTTATTTTAGGGAAAAAGAGTACATTTGCGGTATAAAACTGTAAATGTACTTTTTGTTATGTTGAATACACTCCTTTTGATTGGTGGTCTGGCTCTCATTTTAGCTGGCGCGAATGGCTTGACGGATGGTTCTGCAGCGGTTGCCAAACGTTTCCGTATTTCTGATTTGGTAATCGGGCTTACCATTGTAGCTTTCGGCACTTCGGCTCCCGAATTGGTTATCAGTGTGCTTTCTGCATTGAATGGCAGTGCTGAAATGGCTATTGGTAATGTGGTGGGTAGTAATATATTCAATGCTTTGATGATTATAGGTTGTACTGCCTTGGTACTCCCCATAAAAGTAGGTGAGGGGACGATGAGTAAAGAGATTCCGTTAGTCATTCTTTCTTCGTTGGTACTTTTTGTCTGTGCCAATGACATGATGCTGGACAGGGAAGCGGTCAATGTTATCAGCCGTTCCGATGGGTTTGTTCTGCTGGCTTTCTTCCTTATATTTATGCGTTATACATTTGCCATCGCCCGTAATGGGGCAGATGAGGCAGGAGAGGAGCAGAAGATAAAGGAAATGCCTGTATGGAAATCGGTGTTGTATATTGCAGGAGGGCTGGCCGGACTCATATTCGGCGGACAGCTTTTTGTCGACGGGGCAAGCGGGCTTGCCCGTTCATGGGGTGTCAGTGAATCGGTAATCGGACTGACATTGGTAGCCGGAGGTACTTCCTTGCCGGAACTTGCCACATCTGTTACGGCGGCTTTAAAGAAGAATCCGGGAATTGCTATCGGCAATGTCATCGGTAGTAATCTGTTCAATATATTCTTTGTTCTGGGGTGCAGCGCTACGGTGTCACCGCTTCCGATGGGGAATATAAATAACCTCGATTTAAGTGTACTGATTGCTTCCTCCCTGTTGTTGTGCTGGTAGGCTGGTTTTTCCGCAAACGTACCATAACCCGGCTTGAAGGCGCATTGATGGTTGGCTGTTATGTCGTTTATACCGCCTATCTTATTGCCCAACAGTGAAAAAGCCATAAAAAGAATAAGTTTTCTGCAAAAAAACTTCTATCTTTACACCCCGAATTTTATAAAAATACAGCATGGCTATTACCATTAAAAAAGTCAGTTCAAAGAAAGAACTAAAGACGTTTATACGGTTCAACTACGAGTTATACAAAGAGAATCCCTATTCCGTACCCGATTTGTACGATGATATGCTGAATACGTTCAGCCCGAAGAAGAATGCCGCTTTCGAGTTTTGTGAGGCGGAGTATTTTCTGGCATATAAGGATAACAAGGTGGTAGGACGTATTGCAGGGATTATAAATAAACGCGCAAACGAGACTTGGAATAAAAAAGAAGTTCGTTTCGGATGGATCGATTTTCTGGATGATATCGAAATATCACGTGCCTTGTTGGATGCAGTAGCCCAATGGGGTAAATCAAAAGGTATGGATACCATTCAGGGGCCTTTAGGCTTTACCGACTTTGATGCGGAGGGTATGCTGGTAGAAGGATTCGACCAGTTGAGCACCATGGCGACTATCTATAATTATCCTTATTACCCACAGCATATGGAGAAGTTGGGATTCGAGAAGGATGCCGATTGGGTGGAATATAAAATTTATATTCCGGATGCAATTCCTGATAAGCATAAGCGTATCAGTGACTTGATTCAACGTAAGTTTAACCTGAAGGTGAAGAAATATACATCGGGTAAGAAAATTGCGGCCGAATATGGACAGGCTATATTCGAGTTGATGAATGAGGCTTATGCTCCGCTTTATGGTTTCTCGGCTTTGTCGCAAGGACAGATCAACCAGTATATAAAGATGTATTTGCCTATTGTAGATTTGCGTATGGTAACCTTGGTGACCGATGCCGAAGATAAACTGGTGGCAGTGGGGATTTCAATGCCTTCTCTGTCCGAAGCGTTACAAAAAGCGAAGGGACGTTTGCTGCCTATGGGATGGTATCACCTGTTGAAAGTGTTGTTCCTGCATAAGTATCCTCCTATGTTGGATTTGTTGCTGGTTGCTGTAAAACCTGAGTATCAGACAAAGGTGTCAATGCTTTGTTATTCTCGGACTTGATCCCCGTATATCAGCAGCTGGGATTCGAGTATGCCGAAAGTAATCCGGAACTGGAACTGAACGGAAAGGTGCAGGCCCAGTGGGAATATTTCAAGACCGAGCAGCATAAACGCCGTCGTGCTTATAAAAAGAGTATTCTGTAACAACGATATATAAAAATGTGATAAGTCAATATGGAAGAAAACAACGAACTGATAAACAATCCCGCCGTAGAATATACCGACGATAATATCCGCCACCTCAGTGACATGGAGCATGTGCGTACCCGTCCCGGTATGTATATTGGAAAGTTGGGTGACGGATCACATGCCGAGGACGGTATCTACGTTCTTTGAAAGAAATTATCGATAACAGTATCGATGAATTTAAAATGCAGGCGGGTAAAAAGATTGAGATTATTATTGAAGAAAATCTCCGTGTCAGCGTGCGTGATTATGGCCGGGGTATTCCGCAGGGAAAACTCATTGAAGCTGTTAGTGTGTTGAATACGGGAGGTAAATATGACAGCAAGGCGTTCAAGAAGAGCGTCGGACTGAATGGGGTCGGTGTGAAAGCCGTCAACGCATTGAGCTCACGTTTCGAGGTGCGCAGCTATCGTGATGGAAAGGTGCGTATCGCTACCTTTGCCAAGGGAGACTTGTTGACGGATACCACACAAGATACAACAGAGGAGAACGGTACCTATATTTTCTTTGAACCGGATAACCTGTTGTTTGAGAACTACAGTTTCCGTCCGGAGTTCGTGGAAACCATGCTCCGCAACTATACCTATCTGAATACAGGACTGGCCATTATCTATAACGGTCAGCGTATCCTGTCCCGTAACGGGTTGGTGGACTTGCTTAACGACAACATGACGGCTGTGGGATTATATCCCATCATCACTTGAAAGGAGAAGATATCGAGATCGCTTTTACGCATACCGGCCAGTATGGTGAGGAGTATTACTCTTTTGTCAACGGACAGCACACCACGCAGGGAGTACGCATCAAAGTGCTTTCAAAGAGCATATGGCCCGTACCATCAAGGAATATTTCAACAAGAATATGGACTATGCCGATATCCGTAACGGATTGGTAGCTGCCATTGCCGTTAATGTGGAGGAACCGTTGTTCGAAAGTCAGACTAAAATCAAGCTGGGCTCTACCAATATGGCTCCCGGTGGTCCTACCGTTAATAAGTTTGTAGGTGATTTTGTAAAGACTGAGGTCGATAACTATCTGCACAAACATACGGATGTGGCCGATGTGATGTTGCAGAAGATTCAAGAATCGGAGAAAGAGCGTAAGGCTATAGCCGGAGTGACCAAACTGGCACGTGAACGTGCCAAAAAGGCAAATCTTCATAACCGTAAGTTGCGTGACTGCCGTTTTCACCTGAATGATGCCAAAGGAGACAAGAAGGAGGAAAGCTGCATTTTCATTACCGAGGGTGACTCGGCGAGCGGTTCTATCACCAAGAGCGTGATGTAAATACTCAGGCAGTATTCAGTTTGCGTGGTAAGCCGTTGAATTCTTACGGGCTGACCAAGAAGATTGTATATGAGAATGAAGAGTTTAACTTGCTTCAGGCTGCTCTGAACATAGAGGACGGTATGGAAGGATTACGATATAACAAAGTGATTGTGGCAACAGATGCCGATGTGGACGGTATGCACATCCGTTTGTTGCTGATTACCTTCTTCCTGCAATTCTTCCCCGATTTGATAAAGAAAGGTCATGTATATATCCTTCAGACTCCTTTGTTCCGTGTCCGTAACCGCAAGAAAGGAGTTTATGAAACGGTATATTGTTATTCGGAAGAAGAACGGATTGCCGCAATCGAACGGTTAAGCCCCAATCCCGAAATCACACGGTTCAAAGGTTTGGGAGAGATTTCACCCGATGAATTCAAGCACTTTATCGGCAAAGATATGCGTTTGGAGCAAGTTTCCCTCCGCAAGACTGATCTGGTAAAGGAATTACTGGAGTTCTACATGGGTAAGAACACGATGGAACGTCAGAATTTTATTATAGATAACCTTGTTGTAGAAGAAGATATTGCGTGAGTGAATCACTAAAAAATATGAGAAGAGCGATATTTCCGGGAACCTTTGATCCTTTTACCATCGGTCATTATTCGGTCGTGAAGAGAGCGTTGACTTTTATGGACGAAGTGGTGATCGGCATCGGTATCAATGAGAATAAGAAAACTTGGTTTCCTACAGAGAAACGAGTGGAGATGATCGAGAAACTTTTTGCGGATGATCCCCGGGTAAAGGTCGATGCTTATGATTGTCTGACCATTGACTTTGCCCGAGCTAAGGAGGCGCAGTTCATTGTTCGTGGTATCCGTACCGTACACGATTTTGAATATGAGGAAACTATAGCCGATATCAACCGGAAACTGGCCGGAATAGAAACGATTCTGTTGTTTACGGAGCCGGAACTAACCTCTATCAGCTCTACGATTGTAAGAGAATTGTTGCAGTTTGGCAAAGATGTGACGCCATTCTTGCCTGAAGGAATGAAAATAGACTGACCATGAAATATACTATGTATTTTGCAGGCTTGATTGCCTGCTTTTTTTCTATCGTAGCCGCACAGGCTCAGGAGAGTAAATTCCTGAATTCTCCGGCACGTAAGTTGCAACTGGCGGAATTTGCCATTGCCAATCTTTATGTAGACGAAGTCAATGAGGGAAAGCTGGTGGAAGAAGCTATCGTAAAAATGCTGGAGCAGCTTGATCCTCATTCTACCTATCTGATCCGGAGGAAGTGAAGAGAATGAACGAGCCGTTGCAGGGAAACTTCGAAGGTATCGGTATACAGTTTAATATGGCGGAGGACACTTTGCTGGTGATACAGCTGTATCGGGCGGACCGTCCGAAAAAGTCGGTATTCTGGCCGGTGATCGTATCGTCATGGTGGAAGATACGCTGATAGCCGGTGTAAAGATGAGTACCGAGGATATTATGCGTCGTCTCCGTGGTCCTAAAGATTCAAAAGTGAATCTGAAAATACTTCGCCGAGGGGTGAAGGAACTGCTCCCCTTTACGGTGAAAAGGGATAAAATACCTGTTTACAGCCTGGATGCTTCCTATATGATTAAAGATAAGATCGGTTATATTCGTATCAACCGTTTTGCCGCCACTACCCATGAGGAGTTCAAGAAAGCGCTGACCGGGTTGCAGAAGAAAGGAATGAAAGACTTGATTCTTGATTTGCAGGGCAATGGCGGGGGGTATTTGAATGCTGCTATCGATATTGCCAATGAATTTTTGGGTAAAAAGGAACTGATTGTCTATACGGAGGGCCGTCGCAATCCTCGTAGCGAGTTTTTTGCCAAAGGTACGGGCGAGTTTCAGAACGGTCGTCTGATGGTATTGGTTGATGAATTTTCTGCTTCTGCCAGTGAGATTGTGACCGGAGCTGTTCAGGATTGGGACAGAGGAGTTGTTGTGGGCCGGCGCAGTTTTGGTAAAGGCTTGGTGCAGCGTCCCATTGATTTGCCGGACGGTTCGATGATCCGTCTGACGGTGGCCCGCTATTATACGCCTGCCGGACGTTGTATCCAGAAACCTTACGAGAGCATTGAAAAGTATAATGAAGACCTGATAGACCGTTATAATAAAGGAGAAATGATGAGTGAAGACAGCATCCACTTTCCGGATTCACTGAAGTTCAAGACTCATAGGTTGGCCCGTACGGTATATGGTGGCGGAGGGATCATGCCCGATTATTTTGTGCCGATTGATACGACTCTCTATACTAAATACCATCGTCAGTTGCGTGATAAAGGAGCGTTGATGAAAGCTCATTTCCATTTTATTGATGCCCATCGTAAAGAGTGGCTGGGCAAATACAAGACTTTCAATGAGTTCTACAAACGTTTTGAAGTGACTCCGGATATGTTGGCACAACTGGTTGCTACCGGCAAGGAGATGGGAGTGGAATATAATGAAGAAGAGTATCAAAAGGCCCTGCCTCTGCTGAGGTTGCAGATGAAAGCATTGATAGCCCGTGATTTATGGGATATGAATGAATATTATCACGTCATTAATGACGCGAATGAAGTATCAGGAAAGCGCTGGAACTGTTGGAGCAACCGGACTTTGAGGGGCTGCTGTTGAAAAAGCGATAGTCAAGACTTTATATTAACAGCAGGGATGCATAGTTGCACTCCTGCAGTTGTCTGAAAAACTTCTGTTGTGTCTTCTTTTAGGTGTGGAATAATTTTCCAACCATCACTTTATCTGTCTCCCGAACAGCACCTTATTCAGCCATCGGTTCACATACACGTTCACGAAAGCACATCCTACTCCGATAGCGGCTCCTGCCACTACATCACTGGGATAGTGCACCCCTTGGTTCATCCGGGCAAACCCTACTCCGCAAGCCCATACGGCTGAAGGGGCGATAACATACCACTTAGGATAAGTGATGGAGAGTGAGGTGGCTAAAGAAAAAGCTGCCGCAGTGTGTCCTGAAGGGAATGACGGACTATCGGCATCCGGTGCTCCGTATGCATGAATCTTATCCGGATACTTTACAAAAGGCCGGTCACGACCTATTATATGTTTGGCGGCGTATGTAATCCCCACTGCTTCAATCACACTGGTTCCTATGTAAATGGCATCTTTCAGCATCGGCTGGTCTTTCTTTATCAATGCATAGAGTCCCATGGCTGTAGGTATTCCTACGGGTAGAATCACTCCGCTAGCGGACAATCCGCGCTCAGTCCGTGTACATCCCATCGGTTGATGTTTTCAACGTGTTGATGTCTATATTCTGTGCGCTGAGGCTGAATGTAAAACAGGCTGTCAGTATAAGAAAAATAATCCTTTGGCGTTTCATTTAGTTTGGCATTTGTTCAGTGCAAAGATAGGAAAATAATGTAATTCGCATTTACCCTTCCCCGAATTAAAGAATAATTTCCATAATTCCTTGTATTATCGCTAGAATTCCTTTACTTTTGCATCGTGAATACACAGCTTTTAACTGAATTTTTAGTTCTAACAATTAAATAATTTAAATTCAATCATTTATGTGGTTAAGTAATTCATCTATTGGAAGGAAAGTGGTGATGAGTGTCACAGGTATCGCCCTTGTCCTGTTTCTGACGTTTCACATGGCGATGAACCTTGTTGCGCTCTTCTCGGAAGATGCTTACAACATGATTTGTGAATTCTTGGGAGCTAACTGGTACGCGTTGGTTGCAACTGCCGGGCTGGCTGCTCTGTTTGTAATTCACATCATCTACGCTTTCTGGTTGACCATGCAGAACCGTGCAGCTCGCGGTAGCGAACGTTATGCAGTGAACGTTAAACCTAAAACTGTGGAATGGGCATCTCAGAACATGCTTGTCCTGGGTATTGTTGTCATTGCCGGATTGGCTCTTCATTTTGCCAATTTCTGGTACAAAATGCAGTTTGCCGAAATTATCGGTGTTCATGATTTGGGCGCATTCGGTCCTACAGACGGTGCCGCTTACATTCGTGAAACATTCGGATGCCCTGTATTTACAGTGCTTTACCTCATTTGGTTAGCAGCTTTGTGGTTCCACCTGACTCACGGATTCTGGAGTGCTTTGCAGACTTTGGGCTGGAGCAATAAAATCTGGTTCGAGCGTTGGAAGACTATTGGTAACATCTACTCTACTTTGGTAGTTCTTGGTTTTGCAGCAGTAGTCGTTATCTACTTCGTGAAATCACTCGCTTGTGGTGCTTGCTAATCGTAAATTGTAAATGATAAAATTGTAAATGAATATGGCTACTATAGATTCTAAAATTCCTGAAGGCGCTTTAGCCGAGAAATGGACCAATTATAAAGCTCATCAAAAATTGGTAAACCCTGCCAACAAACGTCGTCTTGACATTATTGTGGTAGGTACCGGTTTGGCAGGTGCTTCGGCTGCTGCTTCACTGGGTGCTCTGGGTTTCAAGGTATTAAACTTCTGTATCCAGGACTCTCCCGTCGTGCACACTCTATTGCTGCACAGGGAGGTATCAATGCTGCTAAGAATTATCAAAATGATGGTGACTCTGTTTACCGTCTTTTCTACGATACAATCAAAGGTGGTGACTACCGTGCACGCGAAGCTAACGTTTATCGTCTGGCCGAAGTGTCAAATGCTATCATCGACCAGTGCGTAGCTCAAGGTGTTCCTTTCGCTCGCGAATACGGTGGTTTGCTGGATAACCGTTCATTCGGTGGTGCTCAGGTATCACGTACATTCTATGCCCGCGGTCAAACCGGACAGCAGTTGTTGCTGGGTGCTTATTCTGCATTGAGCCGTGAAGTTCAGCGTGGTAACGTGAAGTTGTACACTCGTTATGAAATGTTGGACGTTGTGCTGATTAAGGATAACGAAGGTGTGGAACGCGCCCGTGGTATTATCGCCCGCAACCTGGTTACAGGTAAGATTGAACGTTTCGCTGCCCATGCGGTAGTTATCGGTACCGGCGGTTATGGTAATACTTACTTCTTGTCTACCAACGCTATGGCGTCAAATGGTTCGGCTGCTATGCAGGTTTACCGCAAAGGTGCTTACTTTGCCAATCCTTGCTTTGCACAGATCCACCCGACTTGTATCCCTGTACACGGTGACAAGCAGTCTAAACTGACTTTGATGTCCGAGTCATTGCGTAATGACGGACGTATCTGGGTTCCGAAAAAGCTGGAAGATGCCAAGCATTGCAGGCAGGAACTAAGAAACCGACCGATATTCCTGATGCAGACCGTGACTTCTACTTGGAACGCCGTTATCCGGCATTCGGTAACCTGGTTCCCCGTGACGTTGCTTCACGTGCTGCGAAAGAACGTTGCGACGCCGGTTTCGGTGTGAACAACACAGGTCTGGCCGTATTCCTTGACTTTAAATACGCTATCGACCGTCTGGGTGAAGATGTAGTTCGTGCCCGTTACGGTAACTTGTTCGATATGTACGAAGAAATCACTGACGAAAATCCGTACAAGACTCCGATGATGATATTCCCGGCTATCCACTATACGATGGGTGGTATCTGGGTTGACTATGACTGATGACTTCTATCAAGGGCTTGTATGCTATCGGTGAAGCTAACTTCTCTGACCACGGTGCAAACCGTTTGGGTGCATCTGCATTGATGCAGGGATTGGCTGACGGTTACTTCGTATTGCCTTATACTATCCAGAACTATTTGTCAGACCAGATTCAGGTTCCCCGTTTCTCGACAGACCTTCCTGAATTTGTGGCTGCCGAAAAGGCTGTAAACGATAAGATCCAGAAACTGATGAATATCAAGGGTCATCGTTCAGTAGACTCTATTCACAAGGAACTGGGTCACATCATGTGGGACTTCGTAGGTATGGGACGTACCAAGGAATCTTTGACTACTGCTCTGGCTAAACTGAAAGAAGTAAGAAAGACCTTCTGGAGCGACCTTCGCATTCCGGGTGAAGCTAATGAATTGAATGTGGAACTTGAAAAGGCAATCCGCCTGGCTGATTTCATCGAAATCGGTGAGCTGATGGCTTACGATGCATTGAACCGTGAGGAATCTTGTGGTGGTCACTTCCGTGAAGAACACCAGACTCCGGAGGGTGAAGCGCTTCGTCACGATGACAAGTTCTCGTATGTAGCTTGCTGGAAATACACAGGTGAAGGAAAAGAACCCGAATTGATCAAGGAAGATTTGAACTATCAGTTCGTTAAGGTTCAAACTCGTAACTATAAGTCTTAATTATTAATTGTATAGAAATCATGGATAAAAATATAAGTTTCACACTGAAAGTTTGGCGTCAGAAAGGTCCTAAGGATAAAGGACATTTTGATACCTTCCAAATGAAAGATATTCCGGGTGATACCTCATTCCTGGAAATGATGGATATCTTGAACGAGCAGCTTATCAATGAAGGTAAAGAACCTATCGTATTCGACCACGACTGTCGTGAAGGTATCTGCGGTATGTGCTCTATGTACATTAACGGACATCCTCACGGACCTGCTACAGGTGCTACTACCTGCCAGATTTATATGCGTCGTTTCAAAGACGGTGACACCATTACTGTTGAGCCTTGGCGTTCTGCCGGTTTCCCGGTAATCCGCGACTTGATGGTAGACCGCAGCGCATACGACAAGATTATGCAGGCGGGTGGTTACGTGTCAATCAATACCGGTGGTATTCCTGACGCTAACGCAATTCCTATTGCAAAACCTATTGCCGATGAGGCTATGGATGCTGCTGCATGTATCGGTTGTGGTGCTTGTGTTGCTGCATGTAAGAATGGTTCTGCTATGTTGTTTGTTTCTGCAAAGGTCAGCCAGTTGGCACTGTTACCTCAGGGTAAAGTGGAAGCTGCACGCCGTGCGAAAGCTATGTTGAGCAAAATGGATGAACTGGGCTTTGGTAACTGTACAAACACTCGTGCTTGTGAGGCAGAATGTCCGAAGCTGGTTTCTATCAGCAACATTGCTCGTTTTGAACCGTGAATTTATTGCTGCGAAGCTGAAAGACTAATTACGGTTAGTTTTACTTGATATTTGAGAGTGCCTGCCTTTTGGCGGGGCATTTTTTTTATAATTATGTATTGGGTGAAGTTTCTTCCTTTTCTTTTTTACGGATGTTTCTGGGAGAGTCGCCAAAGGACTTCTTACAGAAGTTGGAAAAATGTGAGAGAGATTCAAATCCATGTCCAAAGCAGATTTCGGAGATGGAAGCATCTGTATAGCGCAATTGGTAAAGGATACTTCTTTGCGCTGTTTCATCATCCATTCATAGGCCGGTTCGTTGAAGATGGCTTTGAAAATGCGGCGGAAGGTGGTGACGCTGTAGCCGCCCAGTTGTGCGAACTCCTCTACGGACTTTATTTGTTTGTGGTGCTTTAATATGAAATATTCAAAACTGCTGGTGTATTGGGATAGGCTGTGTACAACAGGAGATAGCTCATAGTCTGTGTAATAGTGCGCCAACAGATAATAAAGTTCTTTACGCTTGAATTCGAGCAGCTCTTTACAAATTTTGTCTGCATTCAGATAGGAAGCAACCCCTTCAAGGAAAAGCTTTATTTCGGGCTTTATTTTCAGTGGCTCGGAGATGAGTGGCGGAGGCACGTTTTTCAATATATAGGTATAGCGGTCATAGCAGAAGGCTTTAGGGTCATCAAATGTGTACAGAATACCTTCCGAGTCTGTCATGGCCAGTATTTCCACTTTTGATGCGATAGCTTGCAGCACAAATTCTCCGGAATTGATGATGGTTCCGGCATATTCTTCACTATTGATTAATATTTGACCTTTGAGTAAGAAAAATAAAATATTGGTTTCACACTTATGTGGGGGTAAGTGGAAACCTTTTTTGTTATGTGTGTAATGGATGCTGTTCTCCACTGCTTTAGGGCATTGGGTACAATCCATCCTTTCATTACAGGGCAGACCAGACATATATAGATGTTAGAAACGCTTGTGTTCTTTTGGTTGATTTGACAAATGTAGGTCAAATATGGATAATTTGCAATAAGTTTCAGGAAAAAGACCGAAGAATCCTGTTTCCACTTGTTTGTCTTCTGCCGTTACGGAAAACGATAGCCTGTGGGCATGAGCATAGAGGGCTAAATGTGTGGCCAAACAAAAAGAAGTTGCAATTGTTGGGAAAGTAGCAGAAAGAAGTATCTTTGTGTGTATCCACGGGGAGGTATACCGGCTAAAACAGCATAGATTATGGAATTTGTAGTATCATCCTCCAATTTCTCCGGTATCATTGGCGAGCTGCATAACTATCGCATATACTTTTTGAGGACGGTTGATTGACAACAGGTAAAAATGCTCCGCAAATGAAATCGCAAATCATGGTGGGGATGATACGGTGTTTCATTGCGGAGCAGGAAATTGCTATGTTCTTATCAGGAGATTATAATTGGCCTGACAAATGGATGTGATTTATTTATTGGGCTCAATTGGGCTAGGTTGGGGATCTTCATTTGTCCACCCATCCGCTTGGGCTGTAATGTTAATTCTTCAGCACCGGCAGGTAATGTTAACGTATAAGTATTTTTTTGCCTATATCCCATGTTCCGGTTAATGTGGCTTCTTTTGTTCCTTCAAATACTTTGCCATTATCATTAGTCGTGGAATAAGTAACAGTAATCTTGACTGACGATAGATCATTCTGAGGGATTAACATTAATGCATTACTGCTTGTCGCAATTTCGCTTGTTGCTGTACCGTCAATTTCAGAGTAGGTAGCATTATATGTATATTCTTCATTGCCAGTTTGAGCGCTCCATGCACCTTTATCTGCGTTATAAGTATAAGTACCGCTATTTGCAACTCCTGATAATTTTATAGATGTAACATTGTATTTGAATCCTGTGTCTTTACCTTGGAGCTTGAAATTAATCTGAGTTAAAATATGATTGAATGTTAAATCTACACTTCCAACAGAGGTTGCACTATTGGTTTTTGCTTTATCTGTTACACAGGCGGCTAGTAAATCTGTCTGTATCGTCTGAAGAGTATACGTGAAACTCGGGTAAGTACCGGTTGTGGCATAATTTGTAATACCGCCGGCTTCAGGTGAGTAAGCAAAAATTGTAAATTTTCGGCTATTGGCCAATAATATGGACCATCTGCTACGGACCAGTTAGAGTTAGTACAAGTTGCTTTTTTCCCATTAATAAATGTTGTTGTTAAGCTACCTGCTGTTACTTTGTCCATTGTAATTGTTTTAGTATTATAGGCGTAAAGTATGAAACCTTGGGATTCCAAGTTTTCAGTTGTAGCTTCTGCAGCTCTGGATGACTTCCCAACTACGCTTCGGAAATTAATTTCGTTTTTTGTGTCGGAGCTTCAATTTCTTCATTCTGTGAGCAACTTGTGATTGCCAGTGCAGCTAAAGCTGCAAATAAAATCTTCTTCATATTCTGTGTGTTTTAAGTTAATAATTCTATGACTCTTTATTTTATATCTTAACCAACCGGTAATTCCACATTCGTTTCATCGTCCCAGTCACTAACGTTCCCATCAAATCCACCGCCACTTTCATCTGGAGGAATCTCTACATCATCCACTACAATTTTCTCGTCATCCGGAAGCTCAATCTCTATCTCGGACTCTTGAGGTTTTTCATCACCTTCTCCCGGCTCGTCTTCAGGAGGTTTTACCGCTTCCGTTATTTCCACTTTCGCTTCTTGTCTGGAACCATCCACCCTTACTATGATCAGATTCAGAAACTGAGTGATATCAGCTCTTGCCTGCGTCAGTTCGGGATGTCCGAAACAGGTGAAACTCCCTTTTATAACCCCATTCCCTTTACCGGTTTCACAATAAATGGGAGCGAAGCGGCATAAGCCGGCTCCTTTACCTAAATGGTAACATTCAGCCATTCCGGAAACACTGCCAATGATCGATGAGACATTTTTCAGCCCCTCTGTCTTTATTGAAAAGATGTAAGTGGTTACCACAGATTTTGGTCTTACCTCTAGTGTCGGTAACTCTTCTCCTTTTCCTATTTCTACATCGTCCAGGGTTGCCACATAAAAATTATCCGGTCCCCATACCATGTTTTCTGTTTCGCTGTCTCCCAATCCCGTGCAGTTTCCTGTACACGCCATTATCGTTTCGTAACTGTCTTCGCCTTTTACTTGCATTACTTCGGTGTCATAATTGTAAATCACTGCCAAGTAATGCCCCGGGGGCACTTTCATTTCTCCGCCTTTTGCCGGCAAGTAAGTATCAATCTTCCTTCCTTGGGCGTCCTTGGGATAGAAAATAACCCGGACTCCTTCCGGCAGACGGCCGGTTACTCCTTCCCAGTCCAAACGGATATTTATTCCTGTTACGGGATAATCGTCCAGAATCTCGCGTCGGCTGCATCCCACTAAAGTCAATAGTGAAGATAAAAGTACAAGAGCTACGTACCTTGTCTTTTTCATTTTCTTCCTCTCTTCTTTGTTATCACCCATACCAACGAAATTTTTGCTTTCGTAGGGCCTATAAAGGTGTAATTCCCGCTACTCATCCAAACTAGTGACCCTTCATAGGGAGTGTACTTTTGATATTCCGTGGTCAGGTAGCCTATGCCCAGGCTGAATTCCAATGCCAGATGTCGTGACACTGAAGTGGAATATCCATAAGTGAATCCTGCCGCACCGTAATATTTACCTTGGTAGCCGTCTCCTTTAAACTGAAAGTCGTAGATACCTCCTTCGGCATACAATCCAAAGAAATGTCCGTTCAACCGGTGATGCAGTTCACGGTTGCCCAGCCAGTAGCGGCTTTCTATTCCTCCCGAAATCAGCTGGTAGCAGATTTCTTTGCTACTGTTGGACCACCAGGGGCTTTTATATTCCATGTTCACTGACCACCGCTTTCCTACAGGAATTTCTATTTCTATATTAGGCGCCAGTGCCAGGTCGTACAATAAATTATTTTTCAGTGCAAGCACTGTGTTGCCGGCTGTCTTATCTCTTCTTGCTGCCTTTTCTTTGGGCTTTTTTCCCCGTTTTGCTTTTGTCTCTTTTTCCTTTTCTGCCTTTGTTACTGTTTTTTCTGTTTCTGTTATTACTTGTCTCCTTTCCTTTTGTGGGAGTGCTTGCACCGCCATTGGCGCAATGGTCGTTTCCCTGTCAATCGGAATGAATTCAGTTTCTTCTATCATGACCGCCTGTTCCGTGGAGGAGTTTTTTCCTTCCTTTTCTTCCGGATAAGACAGGCAGACTCTTATTTTTGTCCGTCTGAGCTCCGGTAGCAGCCGGTCGGAAATATATTGATAAGGTATGCCGGCATCCAGATGTTGCAAGAAATCTTGCATTTTTACAGGATTGTCATGGTGATAATCTATCAATGCCAATACATCCTCCCGGTCGGGGACCAGCCTGTCGTCCGTTATCAGTTTCCGTAAGGCATCCCCGTATTCTTCTCCTGTACGGATACAGATTTGGGCGGCATTGACTTGCGGATATTTCCGACATAAGAACGCTTTTACTTCCTCGCTTCTTTTTAGGCCCGGCGCTATGTCCGGTTCTTTTTTTTCCGTTATATGAATCCGGTGAAACCAGAATAATGGAATAAAGATGTCTGCTGCGGGCAGGATGGGCAAGCAGGGAATCCAATGTTGCCAGCGTTTTACCGTTTCCTTGGTAATCCTTGTCCGCCTGTCGGGCCTCAGGTCAAAATAGAGCATCATGTCCAATATGGTATCTTTGGGATTTTCGTACTCTGTCGTCCGGGCATAAGTGCTATTGGTCAGTAGGCACAAAAACACAAATATGCTGAATATAGTAGTGCGTTTTTCCATGGATTACCATTATGTGTGGAGCAAATATAGGTGATAAAATCTGAAAAAAACGTATTAAATGTTCTATTTTCGGACGTGAAAGGGTTAGTGAAGCGATTGGACAGAATTTGCAAGTTTGGGCAGCCGGATAATGAGAAGGGCAGGGAAGCTTACTTTTATTTGGAGTGAATAATCAGAGGAATACTTCTTTTTGCTTTTTACTTTCCAATGGACAGAAATGAACGGTCTTATCATATGGATAGGGCAATGTTTCATATTCCTTTTTTAATCCGTGTTTTTCAATCTAATTGTAATGTTGTGTGCGAAAACGGTTGTATTTGTGAAATAATACTAAATGAAAAGCGAAATTGAACTAAATATTTGGAGAAAATGAGTGTAAGTTGTACATTTGTCATGTGATTTTTTTCATAGTATTAGATTTAAGGTTAACAAAGGTTGGAGCAAAGCGTTGCTCCTTTTCCTTTTTTAAGCCCTTTGCTTTTGTTCTTTTCCTGCCTGTCAAGTTTCCTGTCTTTTAAAATATTCAGCTTCTTGTTTTCATCCATCGGATTTTATGTTATCTTTGTGTCAATGTAATTAATTGACAATCTAAATGAAAAGACACGCAAACCTTTTATGCTTGGGAGCTGCTGTTGCATTACTGAATGCTGCGCTCCGGCTGTGAATGCTCCTGAACCTGTTTTCCCCATTCCTGAAAAGAAACAGGTGGATTGGCAGAAAATGGAGACATACGCTTTCGTACATTTCGGACTGAATACGTTCAATGATCGTGAATGGGGATATGGAGATTCCGATCCTGCTACATTCAATCCTGTCAAACTGGACTGCGAACAATGGGTGAAAACCTTTGTGGCGGCAGGGATGAAAGGAGTTATCCTTACGGCAAAACATCATGACGGATTTTGCTTGTGGCCTACGGGGCTGACCGAATACTGTATCCGTAACACGCCTTATAAAGGCGGAAAAGGGGATATAGTGCGCGATCTTTCGGAAGCTTGCAAGAAGTATGGTATAAAATTCGCTGTCTATCTCTCACCGTGGGACAGGCATCAGGCCAATTATGGAACTCCGGAATATGTGGATTATTTCTATCGACAGTTGCACGAGTTGCTGACCAATTATGGCCCGGTGTTTGAAATCTGGTTTGACGGGGCCAATGGCGGTGATGGCTGGTATGGCGGAGCAAAAGATTCCCGTACCATAGACCGGAAGACTTACTATGACTATGCGCGTGCCTATGAAATGATTGACAAGTTTCAGCCGCAGGCTGTTGTATTCTCGGATGGCGGTCCCGGATGCCGCTGGTAGGTAACGAGAATGGATTTGCCGGAGCGACAAACTGGTCTTTCTTGCGTGCCGGAGAGGTTTATCCGGGATATCCTAAGTATAGGGAACTGCAATACGGACATGCGGACGGCAATCAGTGGACGGCTGCCGAGTGTGATGTGTCTATCCGTCCGGGCTGGTTTTATCATCCGGAGGAGGACGACCGGGTGAAGACGGTGGAGCAATTGACAGACCTTTATTACCGCAGTGTGGGGCATAATGCGACTTTATTGCTTAATTTCCCCGTAAACCGGGATGGATTGATTCACCCTACAGATTCGGCGAATGCTGTTGATTTTTATAAGAATGTACAGAAACAGTTGGCAAACAATCTGTTGAAAGGTGTTCTTCCGATAGTTTCCAATGAACGGGGTGGAAAATATACGGCAAAGGCGGTGACGGATGGAGAGTATGATACATATTGGGCTACGGAGGATAGCGTCACATCGGCTGTTATCGAGTTTGAATGGCCGGTCCCGCAGAAGGTAAACCGTATGCTGTTGCAGGAATACATTCCGTTGGGACAGCGTGTACAGTCCTTTGTGGTGGAATATAATAAGGAAGGGGAGTGGCTGCCTGTGAAACTGAATGAAGAGACTACTACAATCGGTTATAAACGTTTGCTTCGTTTTGAGACTGTCACTACGGACAAACTTCGCGTGAACTTTGAGAAATCACGCGCCTGCCTGTGTATCAATAATATAGAGGCTTATTATGCAGGAGAAACCCTTGATGTGTTTACAGCAAAAGCGAGGAACTGAAAACATATCCGTTTACATTGCCGAAGGTAGATGAAGCGGAAGCCGGAAAATGTGCGGATAAAGATGCCGCCACTACTTGCTTTGTGGACGGCAATACGCTTCTGATGGATTTAGGTACGGAACAGACTGTTTCTTCTTTCCATTATTTACCCGACCAGAGCGAGTATAACAAAGGACTGATAGCTGCCTATGAGATTTCAGTCGGCACGGAAGCCGGTGCGGTGAACCAGGTGGTGAGCAGCGGGGAATTCTCGAACATCAAGAACAATCCGATTCTCCAATCGGTCTACTTCAGTCCGGTAACAGCCAGATATGTGCTGTTGAAAGCAGTGCGGATGGTGGAAAATGACGGACCGATGGCTTTGCCGAACTAGGAGTGCAATAACCATGCATCAATATACTCATGTACCGTTCACGGTACAGCTACCGTATGTCAATGGGTATATGAGTATCTTGATACATGGTTACATTATTAACCGGTACACTCCTCCTGCCAGTGCTCGTATCACCCCTTTCATTTCTAATTCAAACAGTAATGCACTCATTCGGTTTACAGGTATGTTGGTGTCTATCACCAATGTGTTGATTTGTAATCCTTCCGGCATTTTGCCGAGTCGTTTTACTATTCGTTCCTCTTCCTCGCTTAAATCAGGGAACAATTCCCGTTGTACTGTTTTCTCGGTTTTGGGGCTGCTTTCCCATCCCATGGCCTTCACTAAATCTTCGGCCGATGTGATAAGCACTGCCTGGTTTTTTCTTATCAGATTGTTGCAGCCTATGGAATATTCGTCGTTGTATCGTCCCGGAAAGGCAAAACAGTCCCGGTGATAACTTTCCGCCAGTTCGGCGGTGATGAGGCTCCCCCTTTGGCGGCGGATTCGATAACGACGGTGGCGTCACTCATACCTGCCACAATGCGGTTTCGTTTCACGAAATTCTGCCTGTCGGGATTGGTTCCGCTTGTAAATTCGGTCAGCAAACCTCCCTGTTCCAACATGCTGACGGCTGTCTTCCGATGTTCGGCAGGATAAATACGGTCCAGTCCGTGTGCCAGCACGCCTATGGTCTTGAAATGATTCTGCAGGGCGGCGCGATGCGCATGGATATCAATGCCATAAGCCAGCCCGCTCACTATCAAGGCGTTTGGGCACAATGCCGACAAGTCGGCAAGGAAACGGGTGCAGATATCCTGTCCGTAGGGGGTGGCATGACGGTTCCTACCATGTTGATGACATGCAGTGCATTCAGATCGGCATTTCCCCGGTAAAATAAAGCTAGCGGAGCATCATCACATTCACGCAAACGGCCGGGATAACCTTCATCATTTAAGGTGAGGCAGCGGATATGATTTTTCTCACAGAAAGTTAATTCCTGCTCTGCACGCCGGAAAGCTTCGGAGTTATTCAACGCAGTAATGATCTTTTCGCTTACTCCGGGGACCAATTGTGACAGCTCTTTGCGGTGTTCGAAAACACGGGTGGCGCTTCCCAGGTTGCTGACCAGTTTGAGTGCACCTGTCAACCCCAATCCCGGTATCCGGGTCAGGGCCAGGCTGCAAATTTGTTCGTCTTGTGTCATTCGCTCAGGTAGGGTGCGAAAGTCTCGTCAAATAGAGCGCTGTCCCCTAATCTGCCGTTTACCACGCATACTGATTCTACAGTGGCCTTGACAGTCACTTTCATGTCGGGCAGACGGAAAATGTCCTGATAGAACACATATTTAATACCTTCTTTTTTCAGATAGAGCTTGGACACGAATTCGTCACCGCTGCGCAGCGGAGTTTTGAACGCCATGGTGAGCCTCGCCACTACCGGGTCCACTCCTTCTTCGTGCAAGCGTGCGAAACTGATGCCCACCGATGTGAGAAACTCATGGCGCGTATGTTCCAGATAATGTTGATAGTTGCATTGTTCACAATACCCTGCAGGTCGCATTCATAATCGCGTACCTTCATCTTCAGTTCATAAATATACTTTTCCATAAGGCAAAGGTATAAGAAAAATGTGTTACTTTGCAGATAAACTTAAAAAAAGAAACAAATGAAACTGTACGCTGCCCCTTTGCAAGGTTTTACGGAAGCCCCCTGGAGAAATCTTCATCAGGAAGTTTTTGGTGGGATAGATGCTTATTATACCCCCTTTGTACGGATGGAGAAAGGAGAGTTCCGTAACAAGGATGTACGGGAGATCGCTTCTGGAAACAATACTGTGTCCCGGCTGATTCCCCAGCTTATCGCTTCCACTCCTGCCGAACTGGAACGGCTGGCCGGTTTGTTTATAGAGAAAGGGTACAAGGAAGCGGATATCAATATGGGTTGTCCTTTTCCCCTGATGACAGGGAAACATAAGGGTTCGGGCATTTTGCCGTATCCGGCCGAGGTGGAAGCTTTATTGAAAGAGCTGGTGCACTATCCGGAATTGGGTTTCTCCGTCAAGATGAGATTGGGATGGGAGTGTGCGGATGAATGGCGGCCGTTGTTGCCTTTGTTGAACGCTGCCCCCTTGCGGCGGATCGTTCTGCATCCTCGTATCGGGAAACAACAGTACAAAGGAGAGGTGGACTTGGCTGCGTTCACCGCTTTCTATGAGGAGTGCGTCCATCCGTTGGTGTATAACGGTGACTTGCTGACGGTGGAAGATATCCGGAAGGTGGACGAGGAGTTTCCCCGCCTGGAGGGTGTCATGCTGGGACGCGGGTTGCTGGCCAATCCTGCTTTGGCTTGGGAATATGCAAACGGAGCCGTTTTTTCTCCCGATGAGCTGCATGAAAAGGTGAAGGCGCTTCACGCACGCCTTCTTCAATATTATGAAGCCCATTTACAGGGAGAGGCGCAATTGCTGAGTAAAATGAAGCCTTATTGGGAATACCTGCTGCCCGATGCGGACCGGAAGATAAAGAAAGCGATAAAGAAGGCTACAACGATGGATAAGTATTTGACAGCGGTGAACCAGCTGTAATGATGGAAAAGGGGCTTCAATACATGAAAACCGGAGTGCTTCTTCAGTTCATTCATCCGGTATAACTGCTTGTAAAATAGGGAAGTATCCTGATAGGAGAACCTTCAGTTTCCTGTCAGTTACTTCCAGCCCATATTTTTGTTCCTACCTGTTAGATGAGAGGTGTGTCCGTCATGCCTGTATTTTAAAAAATACTTAGCTGTCTTTTCTTGGAGCATATCCTTTATCTTCCTTGTTATGCATCCAGTTGCTTCCTGATAAGTTTATCGTTTCACTAAAGTGATGAAACCTTATCACCCTAGTGATGAGCTTGTACCACTTGGGTGATGAAACTTCATCACTTAAGTGAAACACTGTACTTGTCAAGAGGAGAACACGAACTTGTCCTGATGAAAACCCTTTTACATAAGGATGTTTACGCTTAGTCACTTTTCATCCCGAAACGCCGGAAATCCCTTGACAAAGGCTTTTCAATGTGCTATCTTTGTGGAAACAACAACTAAAAAAACAATAAAATCATGATGAAAGAAATGATTCGGAAGGTGATGGAATGGTGCAAGTTATGGAACGGTGAAACTGCAACGGCGAAACAGGCGGACCCTTCTTCGGATAAAAGGGAAAAAGAACAGGCTGCGGATAACCGGGAGGTGCAAGACCGTCTGGAGAACTACTTGTGGAAACACTATGAGTTCCGTTTCAACGTGTTGACGGAACAACCCGAATATTGCGCGAAGGGGCAAGGGACGGACACACCTTATAAGATAGTGACTCAGCGTACCTTGAACACCTTGTGCCTGGAAGCGCACCGTCATCGCATCAATTGCTGGGATAAGGATGTGAGCCGCCTGCTCCATTCGGAACGCTTGGAAGACTATCACCCTTTCCTTACTTATATGGATACACTGCCCCAATGGGACGGGGTGGATCGCGTCACTCCGCTGGCGCAGCGCATCTCGAAAAAAGCCTTCTGGATAAACGGCTTCCACCGCTGGATGCTGGGAATGGCCGCCCAGTGGGCAGGACGCATGGACGTTGCGCCAATGCAGTGGCCCCTATGTTGGTGAGCCGTATGCAGGGCAAGTGTAAATCTACTTTTGTCAGTTGTTGATGCCCGACGGGTTGAGAGATTATTACACGGACAGTTTTGAGTTGACGGGGCAGTCGGGCTGCGAACAGAAACTGGCGCAGTTCGGGCTGATTAATCTGGATGAGTACGACCGTCTTTCTCCTCAAAAACTGCCGTTGCTCAAGACACTGATGCAGATGAAGAAGTTGGATTTCCGTAAGTCGCACCGTTCATCCTACAGTCACCTGCCCCGCATGGCTTCGTTTATAGGAACCAGTAATCATAAGGATTTGCTGACCGACCCCACGGGCAGTCGCCGTTATCTTTGTGCCGAGGTGAAAGAGAAAATAGACTGCACGCCACTGGAGCACAAGCAATTGTTTGCCCAATTGAAGGCGGAGCTGGAGGGTGGCGAGCGTTATTGGTTTTCGGCCGAAGAGGAAGCGGAACTGCAATTGCGCAACCGCGAGTTCTATGCCATGCCCGTAGAGCAGGAGGTGTTCTACCGTTGTTTTCGCCTGCCTGAGGCGGGAGAGGAGTTCAAACTCTATTCGGCCTCGGTCATTTTCACCATTTTGCAGAGCCGTTATCCTGCGGCTATGCGCGGCATGACGGTGGTGCGTTTCGGCAAGATGATGAGCGCCATGGGGGCGGAACGGATGCATACGGAGAAAGGAAATCTGTACAAGGTGGTGCTGGCGGCATAATTCCCGTCCATCAGGCCGGCTGAAAGGACTGACAGGAGGCTGAAGGGGCTTCTGTCAGTCTTATTTTTTGTGTGACAGCGTGTTAACCGTGCTGAATGGACTGAAGGCGGGGTGCATGAATGCCAAAAAACATACTATAAGAATCTTTTTAAAGAGCCGTTTTCTCAAGAATTTGTACTAAGTTTGCAACCAAACTACATAATTAAAAAAACTATGATTAACAGATTTGTATTGAACGAAGTATCTTACTTCGGTCCGGGTGCGCGTGAAGTGCTTCCACAAGAGATTAAACGTTTGGGCTTGCATAAGGCGTTTGTTGCTACAGACAAGGACTTGATTAAGTTCGGTGTGGCTGATAAAGTGTTGAAAGTCTTGGAGAATGCAGGTATTCCTTATGAAATATTCAGTGAAATCAAACCGAATCCTACCGTAAGCAATGTAAAGGCGGGAGTTGAAGCTTTTGCAAAATCAGGAGCGGACTTTATTCTGGCTATCGGCGGCGGTTCGTCTATCGATACTTCGAAAGCGATTGGTATCATCACTAATAATCCAGACTTCAGTGATGTGGTGTCACTGGAAGGTGTGGCTCCTACAAGGAAAAAGTCAGTGCCTATCATTGCACTGCCCACTACCGCCGGTACTGCCGCCGAGGTGACTATCAACTATGTCATCACGGATGAGGAAAACCATAAGAAGATGGTTTGTGTAGACCCGAACGATATTCCCGCCATCGCTATTGTGGATGCGGAACTGATGTACACTCTGCCTAAAGGGCTGACTGCTTCTACCGGTTTGGACGCACTGACCACGCCATCGAAGGGTTGATAACCAAAGGCGCTTGGGAAATGAGCGATATGTTCGAGATCAAGGCGATCGAAATGATTGCCCGTTATCTGGAAACCGCTGTCTTCGAGCCTACCAATGCGGAAGCCCGTAACGGTATGGCCGTGGCACAGTACATTGCAGGTATGGCGTTCTCTAATGTAGGCTTGGGCGTGGTTCACGGTATGGCTCATCCGTTGGGAGCTATCTTCGATATTCCTCACGGTGTGGCTAATGCACTGTTGCTGCCTGTCATCATGGAGTTCAATGCTCCGGCTGCTTTGTCCAAATATGTAGATATCGCCAAGGCAATGAATGTGTACAAGGATGGCATGAGCCGGGAAGAGGCTGCGAAGGCTGCTGTTGAGGCGGTGAAGGCATTGTCTGTCAAGGTGGGTATCCCTCAGCATTTGTCTGAACTGGGTATTAAGGAAGAAGACTTGCCCCGTCTGGCCGCTTCGGCTATTGCCGATGTGTGTACGCCGGGCAATCCTCGTGAAGTGACGGAAGAAATTATTCTGGAACTTTACAAGAAGGCTTTCTAAGCGTAATTCTTTTGTAATAAAAGCATAGGTGGTGTGTGGATGTGCAGGGCATATCCACACACTTTTTTTATCTCCTTTCTGTTTTTTGAATTGTTATGTGAGTTTCATCTTTTTGTATTTGGATTGAAATGTGCAGTTCGTTTCTTTGCGGCAGAAAACAATAAACTTAAAGTTATGAAAAAGAAGTTCATTTTAACCGTTGCTTTTTTGAGTATCAGTTTGTTTGCCCAACAGATGTGGGCTATGCCGTTTTATCCGGTACGTGATAAAAAGAGAATGTGAAAACGGATGCATCTTCGGCTAAGGTGGAAACATGGGAGTTTTACTCTACTGTTGAAACCCCTTCTTCCGAAGAGCTGGCTGCATTGGTTTCTAATCATAAATTAGGTAAGAAGGTAGCCTTCCTGTATGATTCATTTAAAGATACTTATGTGGTGAAGGAAGAGGTGGTACCCGGAGATCCGACGCGTCGTACGGTGATTCGTAAGCCGGAAATCTACAATGCAGTACGTACCATTGAAAAAGAACTGAACCGTCAGGTAAGGAAAGACCTGCTGCCGCAGGATAAGGCGGAGCAGGAGTTTACAGGGGTGCTGAAAGTGGCGTTGGCCGCTATCGACTCGGATACGGAGTCTTTTGAGACTGCTTTACAAGAGAATAAAAAGGACGTATCTCATTTGTTGGGTGTATTCCGCCGTGTCAGCCTTAAAAGTATCTATTGAATTCTTTCTTTTCAGGATAAACTAACAATTATATATAAATGAAAACTAAACAGTGCTTGGTCATTGTTATGACCTTGCTATGCCTTTGCGTGAAGGCGCAGAATCTCAGAGTGACCGGTGTGGTGCGGGATAAGTCGGATGTGATTATCGGTGCCAGCGTAATGGTTAAAAACTCAACAGTGGGTACGGTGACAGATATGGATGGGCGTTATTCAGTGGAAGTGCCCGCCAATGGTGTATTGATTTTTTCTTATATCGGATATACTCCGGTAGAGAAACAAGTAGATGGACAAACGGTGATTAACGTGACGATGAATGACGATGTGCAGGCCATTGACGAAGTAGTGGTAACTGCTATCGGTATCAAGCAGCAGAAAAAGAAGTTGGGATATACTACCCAACAAGTCAATACCGAGGCTTTAGACCAGCCGGGTACGGTGAATGTTGGTAATGCCTTGTCGGGTCAGGTAGCCGGTTTGACGGTAAATAATCCTACCGGTATTTTTCAGGCTCCTTCGTTTTCCTTACGTGGAAAGACTCCGTTGATGGTGATTGACGGTGTGCCTGTGGAGTCGGATCTTTTTGACGTATCTCCCGAAAATATAGAAGTATTAATGTTTTGAAGAACTGCCGCCGCTGCTTTGTATGGTTCGCGGGGTAAAGACGGTGCTATTTTGATCACTACCAAACTGGCGAAAGAGGATGGATTGACTGTTACGGCCGGATTGTCCAGTATGGTTTCTGCCGGATTTACGGTCTTTCCTGAAACTCAGACAGAGTTTGGTTCGGGCTCTAATGGTCAGTATGCCTTTTGGGATGGAGCAGATGGTGGTATCTCGGATGGAGACATGACTGGGGACCTCGTTTTGCCGGGCAGAAAATAGCACAGTGGAATAGTCCTATCCGTAATAAAGAAACAGGAGAAACGATTCCTTGGTGGGGGGATGTTTCCGGTACGATTTATGATGACCAGTCTAAGTACGAACGGGTGCCATCGCATGGGAGCCTCATGATAACCTGAGGGACTTTTTACGTACCGGAATTATTACAAAAGCGACTTTTTCAGTGGCAAGCAAAAGTAAAAAAGCTAACTATAATTTTAACGGTGATTTCTCCAATCAGCGCGGACAGGTTCCCAATACTTCGGTTTATACGGGGGGATTGAACTTTAACAGTATGTATAACCTTAGTAACTCGGTTACTTTATCAGCCAATCTTTCTTATAACAAGGTATATTCTCCCAATTATCCACGTTATGGATATGGACCGAAAAATCATATGTATACCATTTTGTTATGGATGGGAAATGATGTAAATGGAAAGGAGTTGGCCGAGCATTATTATCGTCCGGACTCTGAAGGTACACGTCAGGCCAACTACAACTATGCGTGGTATAATAATCCTTACTTTGCTGCCAATGAACTGACGCAAAAGCATGACCGTAATACAATGAATGGACAACTGAAACTGAACTGGGATGTAATACCGGGGCTGAGTTTGCAAGGACGGGCTGCGGGACGTTTGGAAAGCACATTTGAAGATATGTCTGTTCCTAAGTCTTATATGAACTATGGTGATTCGCGGAATGGCGACTACAAAACGTGGAATACTGATCAGCTGGACATCAATGCGGATTTTCTTGCTACTTACACACGTGCTTTCAGCAGGAATTTTACGTTGACTGTCAATGCCGGTACTTCACTGTATTACCGTCAGATTCGGAAGCAAAGCCAGTCTACAGACGGACTGATCGTGGCGAAAGTATACAATTTGGGTAATAGCCTGAATCCTGTAAGCGCTACCAACTCGATGAACGAAAAAGCTATCGAGAGTGTTTATGGTTCTGTGAATGTAGATTTGTTTGAGTCTTTGTTTCTTACATTTACCGGGCGTAATGACTGGTCTTCTACTTTGGCAAAAGGGAATAACTCCTATTTCTATCCTTCTGTGTCATTAAGTACATTGGTTAATGAATATGTGAAACTGCCTTCATGGATGGATTATCTGAAAGTAAATGGTGCATGGGCGCAAGTTTCCAGTGACCTTGATCCTTATTCTTTGTATGCTACTTATTCCAATGGCACACTGTATGGCAGTATTCCGTCCGTGACTTATCCGGGTACGTTACTCAATGCGAATATATTGCCGCAAAAAACAACCTCGTATGAGGTGGGGGTTTCTACTTCGTTTTTGCATAATCGCATTGGAATTGATCTGACCTACTATCATATGCTGGATGAGAACAGTATTATAGAACTGCCCATATCATCTGCCTCGGCATTTACCAAACGTTATGTGAATGGTAACGAATACACAACAAACGGTTTCGAGCTGATTGTTTCCGCCACTCCGGTAAAAAACAAAAACTTTACCTGGAATGTAGCTACCAATTGGAGTAGTAATATTCGTAAGCTGACCGGGATTTATGGAGACCAGGAGAAGTTCGGCGATTTGAAAAAAGGTGACCGGCTGATGCTATGTATGCTACCGAGTGGGAAAAGACACCGGATGGCCGGTTGATATTGGATGCGAATACGGGTTTGCCCACTCAGAGCGCTTTTAAGACCAAAGTAGGAAACCAGTCTCCTGATGTTCGTTTCGGATTGCAGAATACTTTCAAGATAAAGGATTTTACTGTCAATATAGATATGGACGGAGCTATCGGAGGAACGTTGATATCTACTACCACGCAGAAAATGTGGTGGGGAGGAAAGCATCCCAAATCTACCATGTATCGTCAGGAAGAATATGATAATGGTGGCAAGCCTGTTTATGTGCCCGAAGGTGTCAATATAGTAAGCGGTGAGGTGACTTATGACGTGAATGGGAATATTGTTTCCGATACCCGTGTCTATAAAAAGAATGAAACAGCGGTAAACATACAGACTTGGGCCCAGAATTATCCTTATCGTGCCGTGGTGCGTACAGAAGAAAGCGAGTTGTTTGCTAATACGTTCAGCCGTTCTTTCCTAAAACTGAGACGTGTTGCAGTGACGTATGATTTGACTAAGTTCATTCAGTCACAGTTTATAAAAGGGCTGGATGTCACAGTGTTTGGAAACAATCTGGCCGTGCTGAAAAAGACTCCTTATTTGGATCCGGACTTTGGTGCCAGTGATGGAGATTTGCAGGATCCGTCGGCCCGTTATGTAGGAGTGAGTGCTAACATTAAATTTTAACGTTTATTCAAAATATGATGAAGAAGTATATCAAATACATGGCATCTCTTCTTGCCGTATCCTTTGCAATGAGTGCTTGCATTGATTTGGAAGAGATGAATGTGGATCCTAATAATGCCACTACTACCAATCCTTCCCTGTTGTTGACCGGAGTTGCTTATAGTGCTTTCAATCAAACCAGTTCGGATGCTTGCCATGCAGCCAAGATGCTGATTCTGACTTCGGGAGAAAGCAAGTATCAGGTTTATAAATGGACGCGTGGGGATTTTGATTATTATAGCAATTTGCGTGATGTGACCAAAATGTCAGAAGAGGCCGGAGAAGGAAGTGCTTATCAGGCTTTGGCTCATTTCTTCCGTGCCAATTATTTCTATCAGTTGACTCTGGACTTTGGAAGTATTCCCTATACGGATGCGCTTAAGGCAGAAACAGATGCGAATTACCAGCCGGCATACGATTCGCAGGAAGTTGTGCTGGCCGGCATTTTGAAGGAACTGGAAGAGGCCGATAAAATGCTTGAAGGCAGTGATGAGATTATTTCGGGAGATATTATCTACAATGGCAACTTGGTTAATTGGAGAAAATTGATTAATGCTTACCGCTTACGTATTTTGATGTCTTTGTCGGGAAAAGAGAAGGTAGGTGATATAGATGTTAAATCGGAGTTTTCAAAGATTGTAGCCGACGGACCTTTAATGGAAAGCTTGTCGGATAACGGGCAGTTGATCTATCTTGACCAGCAGGATAACCGTTATCCGTATTTTAATGACAGCGATTTCGGTTCGGGGCGTTTTATGGATTCCACTTATATTGCTGCATTGGCTACACGGCAGGATCCGCGTTTATTTGCTGTTGCCACGCAAACTCCGAATGCTGAAAAAGCCGGAAAAGCGATTAATGATTTCAGCTCTTATGACGGGGGTGATCCGGCTGTTCCTTATAGTTTGGTTAATGATAAGGCGGTGGCTGGAAACTGTTCCAAGCCTGCTCCCCGTTATTACCAGACTCCGACCAATGAGCCTATGGTCTTGTTAGGTTACGTTGAACAGCAGCTTATATTGGCTGAGGCTGTAGTAAGAGGATGGATTCAGGGAGATGACAAGATTTATTATGAATCGGCCGTCAAGGCGTCTTTTGAGTTTTATCAGAAATATGCTGTGTCGGTAGCTGATTATCTCACTCAGGATGCAGCGGCAGAATACCTTCGAAATGACAAGGTGGCTTATTCCTCTTCCCTTTCTACTGATGAGAAGATAGAGCGTATTATTATGCAAAAGTATTTGCCGACATTTTTGCAGGGAAGTGTATGGCTACCCTACTATGAGGCGCTTCGTACGGGGTATCCCGATTTCCGCCGTGCCGCAGGAGTTAGTCTGCCTTATCGCTGGATGTATCCGCAGGATGAATATAATAACAATGCCACTCATGTGGAGGCTGCTTTGAATGAGCAGTTTGGTGGAAGTGATAAAACCTCGGATAAGCTTGGTGGTTGCAGTAATCAGTTTAAATAAATTTTTAGGATGATGAAAAAGATAAAAACATTATGTGGTGTGTTGGCTCTGCTTTGTGTAGGGATGATGCCGGTAAGCGCGCAAAATGTGCTGAAATTCAATGCAGACAAGAAGTTTAAGATTGTTCAGTTCACTGATGTTCATTGGGTACCGGGAGACTCTGCCTCGGAAGAAGCGGCGGAGCGAATGAATGAGGTCTTGGATGTTGAGAAACCGGATTTGGTGATTTATACAGGTGATTTGGTGTTTGGCAAGCCGGCGAGCGAGGCATTGTCTAAAGCTTTGGAACCTGTTGTTTCCCGCCGTTTGCCTTTTGCCGTGACTTGGGGAAACCATGATGATGAGCAAGATATGACCCGTATTGAGTTACTGGAATATATCAAAGATATGCCGGGTAATCTGACCTCTACCACGGCAGGGATTTCGGGAGTTACTAATTATGTACTTCCTTTGAAGTCGGAAGACGGAAAGAAGGATGCAGCTGTGCTTTATGTCTTCGATAGCAATGCGTATTCGTCTTTGAAACAGGTAAAAGGGTATGATTGGATAAAGCCGGATCAGATAATTGGTATGTTGAGAGCAGTGTGGGATATACGGAACGTAATGGTGGCAAGCCACTGCCCTCGTTGGCTTTCTTTCATATTCCTTTTCCGGAATATAATGAAGCGGCGCAAGATGAAAATGCGTTATTGATAGGAACACGTAAGGAAAAGGCTTGTGCTCCGTTGATTAATACAGGTTTGTATGCTGCTATGCTGAATGCAGGAGACATAATGGCTACATTTGTGGGGCACGACCATGTGAATGATTATGTAGTTGATTGGAAAGGGATTTTGTTGTGCTATGGACGGTTTACCGGAGGGAATACCGTTTATCACGATATTCCGGGAGGAAATGGGGCACGGGTCATTGAACTGACACAAGGAGTGCGCTCTTTCAAGACATGGGAGCGTTTGGAGGGAGGAAAGATTATTAATGAAGTAAATTATCCGTCTGATTTCCAAAGAGAATAATAGTCAGTTGGGCAGGATAGAGGTATTCTCAGTACCTGTCCTTCCGGTGACAAGACTGTTTCGTCATTTGTTATACATAAATTATTGTCACAGCTTCATACATCCCTGTCGGCATTCTATGGATATAGTTAATAATGGCCGGCAGGGTGATAGAATATTATGACCGTTTCAGATATTCGTACCCTATCCGGCAATACAGGCATTTTTTCTTATCGCAATATTCTTTCTTTAATTGTATCAAAGCTTGGCTGTCGGCGGCATTGGAGGCTTTCATTCCGCATTGTTCCCACATGCGGGTGATATAATTGTTCTCCGCTTTCAATTCTTCCAGAAAACTGCCGGCACGTGCACAAAGTACACGATTCCCTTTATGCAGTCCGTAAGCATAGAGAAATGTCACTACCGTGTTGATAATGAGTAAATCCAGTGAGGTGTTACTTAGAGTCTTCGGACGGGAAGGGGAAGAACCGCCAAATGTATAATGAGTGAGCCAGTATTCTGACGTTCCTCCTTTCAGAATATCTCTGACACCTTGTAGTGTCTCCGTTTCCATGATGCGAGAGAGCAGTCCGTAGGCACGATGATAAAGACATGCCAACTGTGCAATCCGTATATGCGGAAAATTAGCAGGACGTAGCCGGAGAAAACGCCATAGGGAAGCATCCATCGGGATAAGTCCGAATTTATGCTGTAGATAGGTGTACTCTTTTTTTAGCCGGAGATAGTATCCGTCTCCATCAGAATCTTCCAGAATGCCGGCTTGTCCAAAGAAGATGGCTTCTATCTGGAAAAGGTCGTTCCGATGCTTGTCTACCGCCCGGAAGGGAAGCCGATGAGCCCAGGTTTCGAAAGCGTCTCCGTTCAGCCCGAAACCGAAATTACGTGCCAGTGTGATAAAAAAAGCATCTTCCCAATTGCCTTGACAAACGTTTTAACCGTTCATTCAATAAGGTCGCTTTTTGCTCGAATCTTTCCATCTGTAAGGCAGTCATCCATGAGTGGGCGGTGAAGGGGAGTGAAGGAATGATGCGGTAACAAGGGGGGTAGCTGTCTGTTTCCAACAGTTCCTTGTAGTTGGTGCGGACCGCTTCCGGCAGATGAGTTGTATTTGGGGGATTCTTTCTCCATTGCTCCTGCTGATTTCCGTATCTATTTCGGAGGCTATATGCAGAATGACAGAGTTGTAACCGGCATCTGCATGATGTCCGTGTTTGAACCAGTCTGAAGATCTTTCATGTATCTCGATATTGCCTATCCAAAGCACACCGTCCAGCTTGAGCTTGGCATTAAAAAATCGGGACCGGCGTCGGTATTCGCCAGTCCCGTATCTATAACTTCCACTTGTTGGCCGGTTGTCGTTTTCAGTTCTTTGAGAGGAAATATTTTATGTTTCCATACATAGTGTAATAGTTGTTCCATGTTAATGAGGTGTAAATGTTTGGCAAATGTAATGGTTTACAACGAAAAACGCTATCTTTGTGGCTGAAATAACATTCGTAATTATGAAAATAGCATTAATAGGATACGGAAAGATGGGCAAGGAGATTGAAAAGGTTGCAGTTGCCCGCGGACATGAGATTGTGAGTATTATAGATGTTGATAATCAAGATGATTTTAATTCGGAAGCATTTAAATCAGCAGATGTGGCTATTGAGTTTACTAACCCGATGGTGGCATATGACAACTATATGAAAACTTTTGCTGCCGGTGTCAAATTGGTATCGGGCAGTACCGGATGGATGGACAAACATGGTGATGAGGTGAAAGAATTATGCACGAAAGGTGGAAAAACCTTGTTCTGGTCGTCTAACTTCAGTCTGGGTGTCGCTATATTCTCTGCTGTAAATAAATATTTGGCTAAAATAATGAATAACTTTCCCGCTTACGAGGTTTCCATGACCGAAACTCATCATATTCATAAACTGGATGCGCCCAGCGGAACAGCCATCACGCTGGCCGAAGGAATTCTGGAAAATATGAACCGCAAGAGTAAATGGGTGAAAGGGACCATGGTGGCACCGGATGGAACCGTGTCGGGAACATCGGAATGTGCGAGAATGAGTTTCCTGTAAATTCGATCCGTGAAGGGAGGTGTTTGGTATTCATACTATCCGCTATGACTCTGAGGCGGACAGCATCTCAATTACCCATGATGCAAAGAATCGGAAGGGGTTTGCCTTGGGAGCTGTTTTGGCGGCGGAATATACATCCAGGCATGAAGGTTATTAGGAATGAGTGATTTATTTCAGTTTTAAGATATGATAAGAGCAACACGTACACAGTGGATTAAGTTTGCCGTTGTTCTGGCGCTTTACCTGATATTTCTTGTCTGGTTGAGAAGCTGGCTGGGATTGGTGGTTGTACCGTTTATCTTCGATGCGTATATCACAAAGAAGATTCCATGGACTTGGTGGAGAGAGTCCAAGAACCGTCATGTAGTGACTGTCATGGGATGGGTGGATGCTATTGTATTCGCACTGGTGGCGGTATACTTTGTCAACCTCTATTTCTTCCAGAACTATGTGATTCCTTCTTCTTCGCTGGAAAAATCATTGCTGACGGGTGATTATCTGTTTGTGAGTAAAATGAGTTATGGGCCCCGTGTGCCTCAGACTCCGCTGCACATGCCGTTGGCACAACACACACTGCCGTTTTTTAATTGTAAATCATACCTTGAGCATCCACAATGGGATTATAAACGGGTGAAAGGTTTGGGGGATGTACAGTTGAATGATATCGTTGTCTTTAACTTTCCGGCCGGAGATACAGTTGCCACCGGTGTGCCCAATGATGATATTTACCGTCTGAGTTATGGCGCAGGCAAGGAGCTGGCAAAACCGGTGGATTTGGCTTCCATGACTCCGGAGCAGCAACGGGTGGTCTATGATTATTATTATCAGTTGGGACGGGAGTACCTGAAAGAGAATCCACAGAACTTCGGTGAGATAATCAGCCGTCCGGTAGACCGCCGTGAGAACTACGTGAAGCGGTGTGTGGGTTTGCCCGGACAAACGTTGGAGATAAAGGATCGTATTATTTATTTGGATGGTAAAGCTAATAAAGAGCCTGATAATGTGCAGTATCGTTATCTGGTGAAAACCAAGCGCCCTATTCCCGATGACCTGGCTCATGAACTGGGTATCAGCAAGGAGGATATGATGATGTATTATACGGATGCTTCTGTTTATAATATGCCTCTGACGGAAAAAGCGAAAGCTGGTTTGTTGGCGCGTAAGGATATTGTAGTCAGTATTGAGAATACACCGGCTGATGATGCGGGGGGCTTGTACCCGCTGAATATGTATAAGAACTGGACTACGGATAACTACGGACCTGTATGGATTCCCAAAAAGGGAGAGACGGTGAAACTCACGATAGAGAATCTTCCTGTTTATGAGCGTCCTATTCATGTTTACGAGGGTAATGAACTGGCGGTGAAAGATGGAAAGATTTATATTAACGGCAAGGAAACCGATGAGTATACTTTCAAGATGGATTATTACTGGATGATGGGAGATAACCGTCATAATTCGGCTGACTCCCGTTTTTGGGGATTTGTTCCCGAAGATCATGTGGTGGGAAAACCTATCTTTATCTGGTTGTCATTGGATAATGACCGTGGCTGGCTGGATGGAAAAATACGTTGGAACCGATTGTTTACCTTTGTAGATAACATTAAATAAATTGCGCATACCCTGTATTCCTGTATGGATAAAAGCAATGCTTACTGCTGTCATTCTGGTACTGTTGGTAAAGACATTTGCTTTCACCTCCTGCACCATTCCCTCTACCGGTATGGAGAATAGCCTTTATCAAGGGGAAAGGGTTTTGGTGAATAAGTGGAGTTATGGGTTTCGTGTGCCTTTTTCTATCTGGCGGTGGCTGGGAAAAACTGCCGGGAAAGGGGATATTGTGTTGTTCAACAATCCTAATCCACGGTCTCCTCAGACGTCGGTGGGCAATCGGGAAGTGTTTATAAGCCGTGTGGTAGGAGTACCCGGAGATACGTTGATGTTGAATGATGAACTGTGGGTGACCGACGAACAAGTGTTGAGCCCGGATAGTAAATCTTTGTATGTCTATTCTCATACGGAAGAAGAAACGATGCAGGCTGCCATGCAGCAAGTGAACATTCAGGGAAACAGGTTGGTGGGGTATGCCGAGGGGAAGTATATACGTACCTTCAGTCATTATGAATATTACCTGTTAAAACAAAAACTGGCGGGAAAAGTGGATTTGATTCCTCTTTATCATAAGGATATAAGCAAGAGCCATCCCTTTGTGATCCCGGAAAAAGGGAAACCTGTCAAGGTATATCCTTGGAATGTGACCTTGTTGTGCAATACTATTGTCCGCCATGAAGGGAGAGTGGCTTCTGTCAGGGGAGATACCCTGTATGTAGGGGGAAAACCTGTAGAAGCCTATACATTTAATAAAAATTATTACTGGATGGCATCCAATAATCCGGTAAATCTGTGTGATTCGCGTTTATTCGGCCTGGTGCCCGATGACCATTTGATCGGTAAAGCTTGGCGCATTTGGTTTTCATCCAGAAAAGGGCGCATTTTTCAACGAGTGCAATAATGGAGAATACGATATATTTAAGTTCGGCCTATCTGGCCCCGGTGGAATATTATACAAAACTGTTTGCCTGTGAGAAGGCCTATGTGGAACAGTATGACAATTATGTGAAACAGACTTATCGCAACCGTTGTGTCATTGCGGCAGCCGACGGTCCGCTGGCACTGACTATCCCTACGGAAAAAAGCGGTACGCCTAAATGCCTGATGAAGGATGTCCGTATTTCGGATCATGGCAATTGGCGTCATATACATTGGAATGCTTTGGTGGCTGCATATAGAAACAGTCCTTTCTTTGAGTACTATGCTGATGATTTCCGCGTCTTTTATGAAAAGAAATATGCCTTCTTGTGGGATTATAATCAGGAAATTTGTTCTTTAGTATGCGATTTGATCGATATTCATCCCCATATGGAAGGAACAACGGAATATTGCATGGAATTTGTTCCGGGTGAGGTTGATTTTCGTGAGACTATTCATCCGAAGCGTGACTGGCGTGAGGCGGATGCTGACTTTTGCCCTAAACCTTACTATCAAGTTTTTGATGCCAAATACGGTTTTCTGCCGAATTTGAGTATCGCCGATCTTTTGTTTAATATGGGGCCGGAGAGCCTGATTGTTTTGCGAGATAGTGTTAAAGGTATAAACCATAAAGAATAATATCATGAATAATTTGTTTAGTGTAAAAGACCAGGTGGTGGTAATCACCGGTGGAACAGGGGTTTTGGGAAAGGCTATTGCCGCCCATTTGGCAGAAGAAGGTGCCAAGGTTGTTATATTAGGCCGTAAGGCAGAAGTAGGAAATGCCATTGTAAACGAAATCAAGGCCAAAGGCGGGGAAGCCATGTTTCTTGTAACGAATGTGTTGGATGAGGCTATATTGGAGCAGAATCTGAAGGATATTCTCGCAGCATATGGTCGTGTAGATGCATTGCTGAATGCAGCAGGAGGTAATATGCCGGGTGCTACGATTGCTCCTACAGGAAATTTCTTTGATTTGAAGGTCGATGAGTTCCAGAAAGTGCTTAATCTGAATCTTACCGGAACAGTTCTGCCTACACAGGTATTTTTGAAGCCGATGGTGGAACAGAAGAAAGGAGCTATTGTGAACTTCTCTTCTATGGCGGCATTCCGTCCGATGACCCGTGTATGTGGTTATGCGGCTGCAAAGGCGGGAATCTCTAATTTCACTGCGTTCATGGCCAATGAAGTGGCTACGAAATTTGGTGAAGGCATCCGCGTGAATGCCATTGCTCCGGGATTCTTCCTGACCGAACAGAACCGTACTTTGTTGACAAACGAAGATGGTACATATACTCAGCGTGGTAATGATGTGATTCGCCAGACTCCGTTCAAACGTTTCGGTAAAGCAGAGGAACTGTGTGGAACCATCCAGTATCTCATCAGCGATGCCAGCAGCTTTGTAACCGGTACAGTAGCCGTAGTAGATGGTGGTTTCAATGCATTTGCCATGTAACAAGTCTTTAGTTTTTAATTCTCAATTTTTTATTTGATATGATTTTATGTGAGCAAACATGGCGCTGGTACGGACCGAATGATCCCGTATCATTGTGGGACATCAAACAAGCCGGAGCAACCGGTATTGTCAATGCCTTACATCATATTCCCAACGGTGAAGTATGGACGGTAGAGGAAATAATGAAGCGCAAGAAATTGATTGAAGAAGCAGGATTAACTTGGAGTGTCGTAGAATCCGTGCCCGTACACGAGCATATTAAGACACAGACAGGAGATTATCTGAGATATATCGAGAACTATAAACAGAGTTTGCGTAATCTGGCAGCATGTGGTATCTATATTGTGACTTATAACTTCATGCCTGTACTGGATTGGACCCGTACGGACCTGGCATATACGTTGCCCGATGGTTCCAAGGCATTGCGTTTTGAGCGGGCTGCTTTTGTAGCGTTCGATCTGTTTATCTTGAAACGTCCGGGAGCCGAAAAGGAATACTCGGCCGAAGAGATAGAAAAGGCAAAAGCGCGTCTGGCACAAATGGATGAGGAAGAAATTCATCGTCTGACACGAAATATGATTGCAGGATTGCCCGGTTCGGAGGAAAGTTTTACATTGGAGCAATTCCAAAATGAACTGGACCGTTACAAGGATATTGATGCGGACAAACTCCGCAATAACTTGATTTTCTTCTTGAAAGAATTTGTCCGGTAGCCGATGAAGTGGGAGTAAAGCTCGTTATTCATCCGGACGATCCGCCTATGTCTATTCTGGGCTTGCCGCGCATTATGAGTACGGAGGCGGATTTCAAGCTGTTGGTGGAAGCTGTACCTAATCCGTCAAACGGACTTTGTCTGTGCTGTGGCTCATTTGGCGTATCTGCACAGAATGATTTGCCGGGTATCATGGAACGTTGGGGAGACCGTATCAATTTTGTTCATTTGCGCAGTACCCAACGTGATGCTGAAGGGAACTTTTATGAGGCGAATCATCTGGAGGGTGATGTGGACATGTATCATGTAGTTAAGAACCTGTTGAAAGTGCAGCAACGTCGTGGAATATCTATTCCTATGCGTCCGGATCATGGTCATCAGATGATAGATGATTTGAACAAGAAAACAAATCCGGGCTATTCTTGTTTGGGACGTATGCGTGGCCTTGCCGAGCTTCGTGGTTTGGAAAAAGGAATAGCGATGAGTATGGTGGCAGAGTAACTTCTTTTTAACATATAAAATAAGACCTGAATGTCTTCCGGTATCCGGAGATCTTCAGGTCTTATTTTGTTTAAAGGCTGGATAATAGGGCTTTCTAGACAAATACAGATATTAATTAGACAAATAAAGAGGTGCTGGCGGAATGGGAACGCCTATATTTGCAACAGTTTTTAATCTAATTAATCCTTAAATTCTTTTATTATGAATAAAAAATGAAACTGCTTTCAGTCCTTGGATTGGTGACAGCTATTCTGTTTTTGTTCTCGCCGATGGTGACAGCTCAATCCTTATCCATCAGTGGTAAGGTAATTGACAAAAACAGTCAGGAGCCTGTAATTGGGGCCAGTGTTTTAATTGAAGGAACCTCAAACGGTACGATAACCGATTTGGATGGTAATTTTATGCTTTCCAATGTTCCATCCAAAGGAAATCTAGTCGTGTCTTATATTGGTTATGCTACGCAAACTCTTCCAATCAATGGAAAACTAGTTTCAGTATTGTCTTGGCTGAGGATACCGAAACGTTGGATGAAGTTGTTGTGGTAGGTTATGGTGTGCAGAAAAAAGTGAATCTTACCGGATCTGTCGCTTCTGTGAAAGGAGATGCGTTGGAACATCGTCCGGTAGTGGATGCAACACAGAGTTTGCAAGGTTTAGTTCCGGGTTTGTCAGTAAGCAATGGAGGATCGGGACGTCCTGGCGCTACCGGTTCGTTGAGTTTGCGTGGTCAAGGCAACTTGTCTGGAAATTCTGCTCCTTATGTATTGGTAGATGGTGTGGAAATGTCTCTTTCAGATGTAAACCCGAATGACATCGAGAATATTTCTGTATTAAAAGACGCGGCGGCTTGTGCTATTTATGGAGCACGTGCAGCTTACGGTGTGATTCTGGTGACAACTAAACAAGGTGAAGAAGGAAAGATGCGTGCCAGTTATCAAGGTACATTAGGATGGAGTGCTCCAACTGTGCTGCCGGATATGGTGAATTCACTTGACTTTGTGAAGTTTTGGAATGACGGTGTCAGCAATACAGGAGCTGCTAACCGTATGTATAGTGAGCAAAAAATAGCTGATTTGGAACAATATATGAGAGATCCGTCCAGTATTGACCCGTGGGGAGATTTGGCACCGGGTGAATCATTGAATGCCGCATTCGAAAACTCGGAACGCGGATTGGGAAATACGGATTATTTTGATCTGCACTATAAAAATTATAGCTTTAAGCATAACCATAATCTCAGTTTTAGCGGGGGTAGCAAGAAAGCACAATATTATGTTTCCGGAGGCTATTATAATGAGGACGGTATTTTGCGCTATGCTGATATGGACTATACACGCTATACGGTTAATGCCAATATCACTTCAGAATTGACTAAATGGTTGAAACTGAAATTCAACACTAAGTTTATGCATTCGGATAATAGGACTCCTTTTAATAATGAAGATCCGAAAACTGGACTTGACGGTGGTTTGAGTGAGGATTTTATCATAGTTTGGCACGTTTCCGTCCTACGGTATCGGTTATTGACCCTAATGGACATTTTACGGAATTGTCTATGATTCCTTATTTGCAGAGTGGAACGTATACAGATACGCAACGTGACCGTTTTAATATCACTGCAGGTTTTGAATTGCAACCGCTGAAAGACTGGTTTATTTTCTTTGATTATACTTATAAGCAAATGAACTTGGAGTATGAAGCATTGAATGTGGCTCCCAGTATTTATGAGCAAGATGGGGTGACAATGACCAAAGTGGCGCGTTCTGAATTGGGAGTAGTGGAAGACGGTAAGTTTACACGTACTTATGGACGTACCCGTTATCAGACTATCAATCTTTATACAAACTACCAGTCACTCTGAATGATCATCATAACTTACATTAATGGGGGGGTATCAAGAAGAGGATAATGATTATAGCTATATGAAGAACTCTATTACAGGCTTGTATTCTACAAACAACCCTAATTTGGGTATGGGTACAGGTGATAAAGTGGTAGTGGATACTCGTAACGGATGGGCTACACGAGGCTTTTTTGGGCGTATCAATTATGACTACGACGGTCGCTATCTGTTGGAATTGAACGGTCGTTATGATGGGTCTTCTCGCTTTGCTAAAGGAAACCGCTGGGGATTCTTCCCTTCCGCATCTTTGGGATGGAATATTTATCGGGAGAAATTTATGGAACCGGCAGCGATTTCCTTTCTAATTTGAAATTGCGTGTATCATATGGTTTGTTAGGTAATCAGGCAGATGCCGGTTTATATACTTTTGCTTCCAATATGTCACTGAATGGTGGTTTGGGAGGATATATATTTAGCGACGGTCGTCATATTTATACCAATCCCGCTCCTGTTATTGACCCGAATACTACTTGGGAGAAGGTGGAAAGCAAATATCGGATTGGATTTTGGTTTCTTTGGAACGCTTTGACCGGAACCGTAGATATATTCCAGCGTGATACAAAAGATATGTTGGGACCGGGGCTGGAGTTTCCCGATATGTTTGGTGCGGTAGCTCCACAGGCTAATAACGCCCGTATGCGTAACCGTGGTTGGGAGTTGTCTTTGAATTATCGTGGAAAAATAGGTAACAATATTGATTATAGTGTCGGAGGGTCGGTTTCAGATGCTGTTTCCGAAGTGACGGAATATGCTAATGCTAAAAAGAATGATCCTTACGGAAGCTGGTATACAGGCCGTAAAGTAGGTGAAATATGGGGATATCGGGCCGAAGGTCTGATTCAGACACAAGAAGAAGCTGACGCTTACAATGCGGAGTATGATTTAAGCTATATCAGTGGAAAACTGTGGGAACCGGGAGATGTGAAGTATATAGATCTGGATGGCAATAAAGTCATTGACAGGGGAGACAATAGACTGGTAGATGGTGATATGGGAGACCAGACTATAATTGGTAATACAACCCCACGTTATCAGTACACTTTCAATGGATATATCAGCTGGAAAGGATTAAGTCTGAGTGTTATGTTCCAGGGTGTGGGCAAACGTGACTGGGTTGCCGGTGGCGCATATTTCTGGGGATTTGGCCCTTATGCTCAAGTTACTGTTTTCAAGGAACATATGGATTATTGGAGACCGGACAATCCGGGAGCTTATTATCCGAAACCTTATATTAATTCTGCGGGTGGAGTAGCTCCTTATCAGGATAAAAATATACAGCGTACTGATTTGTATTTGCAGAATGCAGCTTATTGCCGGTTGAAGAATCTGACTTTAAGCTATGACCTGCCTAATTCATGGGTACACAAAGCTGGCTTGCAGAAAGTGCAGGTGTTCTTTTCCGGAGAGAATCTGTTGACATTTACCAAACTGAAAGGTATGTTTGATCCGGAAGCCATTTTTAGTTCCAACTCATATACAAGTGAGGGAGGAAAGAACTATCCGATGAACCGCGTATTGTCCTTAGGCTTTATTGTTAATTTATAATTTTGATATCTTATGAAAAAAAGAAATATATTATTGGGGCTGGCTTTGGCATTCTGTTTTACGGCTTGCTATGATTTGGATAAAATGCCCGAGGGAGTATTGTCTACGGCCGAACCGTTTCGCAGTACAGGCGAAATAAGAAACTATATAGACCGCTATTATGAATTTGGTGTCCGTACGCAAGGGTTCATGCTGGTGGTGGAGGTGGTATTGCCGGTAATGATGTTAACAGTGATAATTTGGCATCTGCTGCTGTCAATTCGCGCCTGATGGGATTAACTTCGTTGAGCAATGCGGTGGCTTTAGATAATTATACACATATTCGTAACATTAATTTTTTGATAAATAATGCCGGTGACTGTCCGGAAAAAGGCAGTGTAGAGTATAATCATCTGATGGGTGAGGCCTATTATTTCCGTGCTTGGTTTTATTATTCCATGTTTTCAGACTATGGTCGGTTGGCATGGGTAGACACCCCGCTAGAACAAATCTGGAAGTAATGATGTTGCCTCGCGAGAGCCGTACATTTATTGCCGATAAGATTTTGGCAGATTTGGATATGGCTATTTCACTGATGAAGGAGCAGAATAATTCGTCATCCATGCGTCTGCACAAGGATGTAGCCCGTGCGTTGAAGAGTGAAGTCGCTCTCTTTGAGGCTACATGGGAAAAATGGCATTATGCTAAGGAAAAAAACAAACCCGAAAAGTTTTATGATACGGAACTTGGAGAGGCAGAGTTAATGGCAAAGATAGACAACTATTTGGATCAGTCTATCGCTGCTGCTGAAGAAGTGCGTCAACGGGGAGTATGGAAAATATATAATACCGGAAATGTGGAGAATGATTATAGGAGCATTTTTGAAACTCCTGATCTGACTGCTAATCCTGAAATTCTTTGGTTTAAGATGTATGATGGAGATCAGGTGGGCAATAGTGTCACTCGTTATTTGAATACAGGTGGAGGTAATGTGGGGGTTACAGCATCTTTAGTAGATGATTATTTGACGATAGACGCCGGCCTTGGTTGGGAAAGAGCTTCTTGATGCCAAGCGTGTCTATCCTACGGAGTTGCTTCCTACTGTCCGAGACCCCCGTTTGTCGCAGACTGTGGCCTTGCCTGGACAGCGCATGCAACCTGCTGGGGCTGGTAATCCGTACGTTGTCGGTTTCCCCTCGTTGGCTGGCGATGGTTCAGCATTTGGAACGAACATGACCGGTTATGTGATGTTGAAACATGTACAGATAGATTATACTGGAGATTATATCTCGGAATATAAAGGCTCTACTCCTGCCATTCAGTTCCGTTACGCTGATGTTTTGTTGAATTATGCGGAAGCGCTGGCCGAGAAGAACGGGGCGGCTAATGCGGGCAAGATTATAGAGATATTGCATCCTTTGCGCGAGCGTGCCGGTATGCCGGATATTGATTTCGACCGTGAATATAATACTTCTGCGGAGTATCCGTTTAGAAATCTGGATAAATATATCCAAGCTGTACGCCGCGAACGCCGGGTGGAAAAAGCATTGGAAGGTCGTCGGGTATTTGATATCATGCGCTGGGCCGCTGCCGAGGAGTTGATTATAGGTAACCGCGCACATGGTGCTTTGTTTATAGCAGTAACTTGCCGGAACAATACGGGCCAGAGTTGAAATATGACCAGGCATCTGGAAATAATATGTTTTTGACAGGCAGCCCTGATGATGCTGAACGTTACATATTACCGGTGCCTCCTTCTACAATGCCGAATGGATGGCAGTTTAAACCGAACCGGGATTATTTGTTGCCTATCCAGGAGCGTATGATTAATGTAATGGATGGCATGTGGGAACAGAATCCCGTTGGTAAGGAAGTGATGAATGAATCCAAAGTTATATAAAAATGAATAGAATAACCAGTAGTGTATTGTATTCTTTGACGGGAGCAGCGATGTTGTCATCGCTGCCTTCCTGCAAGGTAAAGAAAGAGAGCGACGGGAATGAGAAAAAAAGCATGAATATTGTGTATATCATGTGTGATGACCATTCTTTTCAGACTATCAGTGCATATGACCAACGTTATATGCAGACACCCAATATTGACCGGATAGCCAATGAAGGGGTCCGTTTCACAAATAGTTTTGTGGCAAACTCCCTGAGTGGTCCCAGCCGTGCCTGTATGCTGACCGGTAAACATAGTCATGCCAATGGATTTACGGATAATACCACCACATTTGACGGTAACCAGCAGACTTTCCCGAAACTGCTTCAGGCTAATGGCTATCAGACTGCTATGATCGGTAAATGGCATCTGGTATCTGAACCTACCGGATTTAATTATTGGGACATCCTGATAGGACAAGGGGATTATTATAATCCGAAATTTATTAAAAATGGCGAACGGGTACAACGGGAAGGCTATGCTACCAATATTGTGACAGATTTGGCAATAAATTGGATGGACAGCATCCGGGACAAGAGTAAACCATTCTGTCTTTTTATTCATCATAAGGCGCCTCATCGTACCTGGATGCCTGATCTTTGTGACCTTGACTTGTATGATGATGTAACTTATCCGATGCCAGAGAACTTCTATGATAAATATGAAGGCAGAATTCCTGCATCCAAGCAGGAAATGAGCATTATAAAGGATATGGATTTGGTGTATGACCTGAAGATGGCGGACAAGGAGAATGAGATCCATACCACAACGGGACTGGAAGAAGCGGGCAGAAATATGTATAATGCTCTGAATCCGGAACAGAAGGCTGTTTGGGACAAGCATTATGATCCTATCATTGCCAAATTCAAACAGGATAAGTTAACGGGTAAGGCTTTGGCTGAGTGGAAATATCAGCAATATATGCATGATATATGCGGGTTATCCATTCCATAGACCGTAATGTGGGGCGTGTTTTGAAGTATTTGGAAGAGAACGGATTGATGGAAAATACGATGATTGTCTATACTTCCGACCAGGGATTCTATATGGGAGAACATGGTTGGTTTGACAAGCGTTTCATGTACGAAGAGTCTTTCCGTACCCCCTTGCTGGTCCGTTTGCCGGGAGGAAAGAAAGGTGATGTTGATGAGATGGTGCAAAATATTGATTATGGTCCTACTATATTGGACCTTGCAGGGGTGGAGGTACCGGCAGATATGCATGGAGTTTCTTTCTTGCCTTTGCTGAAGGGGGAGAAAGTGCCTGACTGGCGTAAATCATTGTATTATCATTTTTATGAATACCCGGCTGAACATGCTGTCCGCCGCCATTATGGTGTACGTACAGAACGTTATAAATTGATGCATTTTTATAATGACATAGACTGTTGGGAACTATATGATTTACAGGAAGATCCTATGGAGATGCATAATATCTACGGACAACCTGGAACGGAAGAGTTGGTTAAAGAATTGAAGACGGAATTATTACGTCTCCAAGTTCAGTATGATGACCCTATTCGTAACATTTACAAGGATTGACGACCTAATCTGACCTAAATTTAACATAGCATGAAGTATTCCCGGTCTTTCTGTTTTCAAGAAGGTCGGGAATCTTTTTTTCTATAATCGGACGGACTCATTCCCATTGCATTTTTGAATACAGTGCTGAAATTGCGTGAATGCTTGAATCCTGACTGTTCTGCTACTTCGCTTATGGATAGTGTGGTGGCATCTAGTAATTTACGGGCATATTCCAAACGGCATTTTATGATGTATTCACTGATGCCTATATCCATCATTCCTTTAGTCTTGTTGTAGAGTGACGCACGGCTCATTCCCATTTGCTTTGCTATGAAATTGACATCCATATCCACATTGCTGATATTTTCATTGACAATGCGGCTGAATTGAAGCATCAGCTGCTCATTGATGTGATTCAGATTTTCTTGTTTGGGTATAGGGATATCTATGGTGGCATAGTGCTTTTTCACGATGTTGTGATTATGCATGATATTCTGTATCTGGATAGAAAGTAAATCCATGTCAAACGGTTTGGTTATATAGGCTTCTGCTCCTGTTTTGTATCCTTCTTCTATACTGGCGTCATCGACACAGGAAGTAAGCAGTATCACAGGCATATAGTTTAAGTCTGGTTTTTGTTTGATATAGCGGCATAGTTCAAATCCGTTCATGCGGGGCATTTTGACATCACTTAATACAATTTGGGGGCGTTGTGACGTAAGGATAGGAAGAGCTTCCATGCCATCATGAGCTTCATACACTTCTTCAAACAGAACTTGTAGGTTGCAAATCAGGTAATTACATAAGTCGCGATCATCTTCCACTATTAGAATAGAATGAAATTTCTCTATGTTGTCTTGTTGAGGTTGTTTGTAATCGATGTCGGCTGATAGATGCAATGCATCATTCAAATAGGTTTGAGGTGTAGATTGAATGTCGGCGGCTTCCTGTCTATACGGTAATGTGAAAAAGAAGTCGCTCCTTTGGTTTCATTATTTTGGGCTCCGATGATGCTCCGTGCATTTCTACCAGTTGTTTGGCGTATGACAAGCCGATTCCGTTACCTTGAAAGCTATGTTTACCCTGATAGAAGCGAGTGAATAAATTGGCTATATCTTCTTCTTGAAGACCTATTCCCTCATCTTTTATAGTTACCCGTACACGGCTTCCATTACCTTCGAGGTAAGTGGAAACAGTGACAGTAGAATTTTCTTCGCTGAATTTATAGGCATTTGTCAATAGGTTGTTAACGACGATTTCACATTGACTGCAGTCAAATACATAGTTTCTATGGTAGTGTCAGGAGTAAATGCCAATGAGATATTACGTAACGAAGTTCATCCTTGAAATCATTTAGGATACTTTGCAACCATTCGTTGAAGGGCGTGGAAGACATGCGCAGGATATTTTTCTCTACTTCCATCTTGCGCATATTCAGAATCATGTCAATGATGTTTTTCATTTGTCGTGCTTGCTTGAACGCACCATATAGTTTGCCACGGAGTTCATAGGGGATTTGTTTGCTGTTTGTAAGTTGTTTCAACGGTGTATAAATCAAGGTTAAAGGGGTACGCAGTTCATGGTTGATATTGATCAAAGCTTTCACTTTTTCCTTGTAGATGGTACGTTCCTGTTCCTTGTATTTCCGTTTCAGTTGACGGTCGTGAGCTTTTATGGTATAGATAATGAAAAGAATGATGATGACCGCACATAATAGGATGAACCAGGATTGTTGCCACCACGGAGGAAGGACAGTGAATTTTAGCAAAGTGAATTCAGGGCTCCAGCTACCATCGTTCTGTGTACATTGAACCGTTATTTTATAGTCGCCCGGAGAAATGGTATGTAAAACAAGATGGGGACGGGATGTTTCTGTGTATTCTGTGTTCAGCCCTTTTATGCGGAACCGGTAGATGCGCTTGTGAAATACATTTCCCCCTTCCAGTTGTGTATGTATTTTTAGGGAGGAGAAATTATAAGGAATTTCCATAGTTGATCGGGGGATGAAGTGAACTGTTGTGCCGTTCAATGCTATTTCTTGCAACTTAAGTGTGATGGGAGGTGGAGCCGAAGCTGGTTTTAAAGCTTTGTTGATTCGTACCAATCCCTCGGAGCCACCCATGTATATGTTGCCGTCACTTGCCACCAATGCAGGTTTGGCTAAAAAGTCGTTAGGTAATATGCCGTCCATCTCATTGTAGATGACAAAATGATTTTTATGTGGATTATAAGCGTATATGATTCCCAATGACCCCATCCATACGATGCCTTCATGGTCAATGACTAAAGAAGTGATTACGTCATTTCCATCGGGTAGCTTTAATGGCTCTTTACGGTTTGAGGGCAGGTGAATTCTGGTGACTCCATTAGGTTCGGCTATCCATAGAGTCCCTAAAGAATCAATGCTTGCAGCTAATATCTGGTTATTTCTCTCATAAGCTATGGTTTCGTATTCGTTTTTCTCTTTGTTGTATTGGAATACATTGTTTCGGTCATGAAAAAATGGATAAGTACGGTATTTTCCAATATAGATCCAAGAATATTGTAATTGTTTGTTCTTGAAGTGGATGGGAATAAGTTGTTGGCTTCCGGGAATATATCGGTAAAAAGCATTACCGTATAGTTCTATTTCGTTCCGATCATTAACTCGTATATTGGTGGGTGCACTGGAGCTTGCCAGCTTTGCTTCTGCATCTTTGTCCGGAAGAGAGAAGTGCTGGTAGTTTCCTGTCTTTTTATTGAAGCGGAAGATTCCTTTTGAAAAACTGGATGCTAGCAGTTCGGTTTCGGATAAAGGGCAAATGGATACTATTTTTTCTCCCAATGTTTGCGGATAGTGGGTAAAACGTTCCGTTTGCGGGTCAAAGCAGTTGATACCGCCTCCGTCCGTACCAATCCAGATCCGTCCGTCTTTATCTTCCCATAGGCATAAGGGGCATTTGTCGGACAAGCCTGAGGCTGGGTTTTGTGCAGCTTTGGTATAGGTAGTGATAAAACCTTTTTTCTGCTCCTAGTACGCCTTCCCGCACCATACCTATCCACATGTGGTTGTTGCTGTGACATAGGCATGTGACTGAATTGGCAGGGAATTGCCGGTTTTCTTTGTTTGATAAGATTTGGATATCATGAGTGTCCGGATAGATTATATTCACTCCGCCGCCATCTGTTGCCAGCCAAATGGCTTTATCCCACTCTGTTATATCAAGAACGATATCGTTGCTCAAGTTTGAATTACGGGTATTATAGGAGGTCAGCAGTTGTCCATCCTGATTATAACATTTTACTCCTTGCCCGTAGAAGGAGACCCAGTAACGTCCGGAGGAATCCTTATATAGATCGTATGCATTGGATGATTCACCGAATGGAGAATCAGTTATTTCTCCTGTATGTTTATTTAATAGCTTTATTTCCCATGCATTGTTTATTATCAGGTAATGAGTGGAGTCGAAAGGCTCCATCTTGATAATATGGATTCCTGTTGTTTTTAAAGGGATTGCTTTGGAATGTTTTAATTCTTTTTCATATACAAGCAATGTGTCGGTTACAGGTATCAGCAGCTTGCTTCCTTCAGTTGTTATAATGGAAGCTTTTACCGGCTGATTATGTCGCAGAAAAATTTGCAGGGAATCTTTCTCATATTCATAATAACTGATTCCTTGTGAGGTGATCGCCCATATCCGTTCTTCATTATCTCCGAAAATATCGTTGATGTAATGGCTGTTTTTACGTAATAAATACGGTAGATTATATTTCTTGATTTTTTCTCCATTGAAACGATATATTCCTTGAGTGGTTCCGACCCATAATGAACCGTTTTTGTCATCGTATAGGGATATAATAGAGGTTGGAAGTCCTTCTTTAATAGAAAGTTGTTTAAAATGATAATAAGGACGGTTGATGGAATAAGTCTTTATGATAAAACAACATAGAACCAGGATTACATAGACGGTTTTTCTCATTCAGATAAGGTCTTAAAACAAATATTGTACAATATAAGAAATAGGTTTTGAAATTCAAAGCGAAAAGAGGATATTGATAACCGAATGGCTGTGATATTATATATAATTTGTCATTCTGAACAGATGTAAAAGATAACATAGTGTTCAGAATGACAAAATAGATTGAAAAATGAGGGGGATTTGTCTGACTGTTTTTTTGTCCTTATAAGGGGATTTTTTTCAGTTTTTCATTCTCAACCATTACTTTATATGTCTTTCCTTTAGTTGTCTTAAAGGTAAAAGTCAGGTTACCATATCTCAGATTGCAGGGCTCACCGGCTTTGGACAGAATGACGGCTTCTTTTAATTTTCCATCCTGCCAGATAATGTCAATTTCAAAGTTACCTTTGGCACACAGCCCCTTGACAGAACCTTCTTTCCATGCGTCTGGCAAGGCTGGGAGTAATTGGATGAATCCCATGTGACTTTGCAACAACATTTCTGTGATACCGGCAGTTCCGCCAAAGTTACCGTCAATCTGGAAAGGCGGATGGGTATCCCATAAGTTGTCCAAAGTTCCATTTTTAGTAAGTTGCCAAATAGTTTGTAGGCGTGGTTGCCGTCTTGCAGACGTGCCCATTGATTCAGTTTCCATCCCATGCTCCAGCCGGTAGCTCCGTCACCGCGGTGTTCTAAAACAACTTTGGCGGCATTGGTTAATTCGGGAGTAGTAATTGGTGAAAGGGTGTGGCCCGGATGCAGTCCGAATAAATGGTTGACGTGACGATGCTCGTCTGTGGGATCGTCTATGTCTGTTGACCATTCCATTAACTGACCATAACGTCCTATTTGATAGGGTACAAGATGTTTCAGTACATATTGCCATTGTTTACGGTCTTTGGAATCGACACCCAGTGCTTTGCTGGCATCAATGGCGTTGAGTAATATTTCGCGGATTACAGCATGTACAAAAGTAGCTCCTTGGTCTACAGGTCCATGCTCGGGAGAAGTGGAAGGAGCAGCAGTGTAGGTCCCGTCCGGTTTATGCCATAAATAGTCTACAGCAAAGTTGGCACTGCTCTTGATAAGATCATAGCCTACTTCTTTCAGGAATTTTTTGTCTCGGGTGTAATCATAGTATTCCCAAATGTGAGTTGCCAGCCAGGGACCTGCCATCGGGTTAAAGTTCCAGGACATATTTTCATCGGTCAAAGGGGAGGTAAATCCGAAAATGTTTCCGGATATGGAGGCTGTCCATCCGCGTGCGCCGAAATAGGCTTGGGCTGTTTTTTCTCCCGGCTTTACCAAGGTACGGATGAAGTCTATCAAAGGCCATACACATTCGTTCAGATTGGTGGAGCAAGCAGGCCAGTAGTTCATCTGGATATTGATATTATTATGGTAATCTACATGCCATGGGCCATCTACCCCGTTGGCCCACATTCCTTGCAGGTTGGCCGGGAGATTGCCGGGGCGTGAACTGGCAATTAATAAGTATCGTCCGAACTGATAATAGATTTCTTCCAGCCGGTAGTCCGGATTTCCTTTGCGATAGCGTGCCAGACGTTGATGGGTGGGAAGATCTGTAACGGCAGGATATTGCAAGGTCATAGGAGCATGAGGTTCAGTTGTAGTTTGACTCTGCCAAACAGTTGTATAGTCCGTTTTGTGTCGCTCGCATAATTCGTTGTAATTTTTGGCAGCGGCAGCGTCTAGCATGGCCAGGGTTGTTTGGTCCGGATCAGGACCGACATACGTCTTGGGGTCTTTGAAGTCTGGATTGAAGTTGAGTTTATAATCGGTATCTGCGGTTAGCAGAAAAATGACTTCATCCGCATTGCGGACAATGAATTTGCCATCAGTCGTGTTCAGGCTTCCTCCTTTGTTTATGGCTTGTATGCGGAGAGCAAATTTCATTTGGTTGTTTTTGAGGCGACCGGTATAGAGCAAACGATTGGGACCGTCTGTTTTGATATCACCTATGGCTTCAGGGTTGCTGCCATAGCTGAATATCAGGTTTTGCATGCCGGGACGGTTGGCTGTGAACTTCAGTACCATCACGCTGTCGGGGTAGGAAACGAAGTATTTACGCTCGTAGTTCACTTCATCTTTGCGAAAACTGACTATTGCCATGGCCGAGTCAAGAGACAGGATGCGTTTATAATCGGTCATACCGATTTCACTTAAACCGGTTTCGATGTAAGCTTCTCCCAATGTAGTAAAGGAGCCGAAGCGAAAAGGTGTTTCACGGCTTGGCTCATAATCGGCCAGTCCGTTGAAATTTTTGCAGGTAAGTTCTTCTGCTTTTTTCTGGTTACCGTTTGTAAATGCTTGGCGGATTTCGGGTAACAGGTGTGCCGACTCTTTATTTACGTTCCAATAATAAGCTGCTCCCTTTTCTGTGTTCGGTCCTCCGCGCCATAGTGTCTTTTCGTTTAAAGTGATTCGTTCTGCCGCTATAGATCCCATAACATTGCCTCCCAAACTGCCGTTTCCTATGGGGAGTGAGTTGTTTTCCCATGCTTTGTCTGTTGCAGGAGAATACCAGGAAGCGCGTCCGTCCAAATTATTAGGGGTATCAAACCAGATGCTCAATCCTTTGGTGTAATCTGTACTCTGTGCTTGTAAGGAAGCTGCGAATAAGCTTCCTAAAATGCATAGTTGAAGTTTCTTCATAAATTAATGATATTAGTTAAAGGTATTTCTACAAAAATACAATTAGATTTTTATTTGTGAGAAATGTAATGTTTGAAATTTAGGGTGATTTCCTGTTTTTATAGGTATATCAAGGTTGAAAGATAATTTTCATCGAACATTTCATTGGCGATATCCCACAGATGTTCTGCTGTCAGCATTTCTATCCGTTTGAATACTTCTTCCGGACCTTCAAATTTACCATAGTGCAAGAACGTTTTTCCCATATCCAATGCATTGTTCTCAAAATTGTCTCCGGCAACTCCTATTTGTCCGATGATCTGTTTTTTGCTGCACTCAGTTGTGAGGAACTTAGTTTGCTGTCACGCAGTTTTTTCAATTCTTTATGAACTAGTCCGATGCAACGGTCTGCATCTTCCGGATCAGTTCCGAAATAGATGCAGAACACTCCTGTGTCTGTGTATGAAGTCAGATTGGCTTCTACGTTATAGACCAGCCCCCGGCGTTCGCGCAAGGAAACGTTCAGCCGGCTGTTCATACCGGGTCCTCCCAGCAGATTGTTCAGCAGGTAAAGTCCGGTTCGTTTTTCATTATATGCATTATATCCCCGGCTACCTATCATCACATGGGCTTGATGTGTTTCTTTATTCAGTGTCAATGTCTTAGGAATATAGAGAAAAGGTTCTGTCCGTTGGCGTTCGGTAATGGAAAAAGGAATGTCGCTGTCACTTTCTCTATGGTGCGTATCACTTTCTTAAAGTCTATATTGCCTTGAATGAAAAAGATCATATTGGTAGCTTTGTAAAAACGGGAAGTAAAATTCAAGGCGTGTTCACTTTTGAAACTACGCAATAAGTCCGGTTTGCCCAAAATATTCCTTCCCAAAGGATGATTGGGAAAAATCAATTCCTCAAAATCATCAAAAATCAGTTCTGACGGACTGTCTTCATAACTTTGTATTTCATCAATAATCACTTCCACTTCTTTGTCAATCTCATGTTGTGGGAAGGTGCTGTGAAATACAATATCTGCCAGCAGTTCTGCTGCCCGTGAGAAGTGTTCTACCAGAAAAGCACTGTATATCACTGTTTCTTCCTTATTCGTATATGCATTTAAATCTCCGCCTACATTTTCCATGCGGTTCAGGATGTGCCATGCATGTCTTTTTTTGTGTTCCTTTAAAGATAAGGTGTTCCACGAAATGGGCCATTCCCTGTTCCTGTTCGTTTTCATCACGGGTTCCGGCATCGACGGCAAAGCCGCAATAGGCTACATTAGACTGATTGGGAGCGTGAATAATGCGCAGCCCGTTAGGCAAGGTGAAAGTATTGTATGACATTGTTTTTTGCTTCAAATAAGTTTCGGTTGGCAAAAATACAACAAAAGTTATTGCCGTTCTTCAAAAAATGCAGATATTTGTATTTACTAACAGAAAACAAGATGATGGATAAAATTGCTATTTTCTGTTCCGCATCCGAGAATATAGAGCCTGTGTTTTTTGAAAAAGCACGTGAGTTGGGCGTTTGGATGGGACAAAACAAGAAGACGTTAGTGTATGGAGGTGCTAATATCGGATTGATGGAATGTATTGCCAAGGCAGCCAAAGACAACGGTTCGATGATAATGGGAGTTATTCCGACCAAGCTGGAAGAACGTGGACGAGCCAGCGATTTGGTGGATGTGACTTTCCGTACGGATAATTTGAGTGACCGTAAAGATGTGATGTTGAATGAATCGGATGTAGTGATAGCTTTGCCGGGAGGAGTGGGTACACTGGATGAGGTTTTTCATGTAATGGCGGCCGCTACGCTGGACTATCATCGTAAAAAAGTAATTTTTTATAATATAAATGGCTTTTGGAATGGCATTATCGACTTTTTGGCCGGATTGGAGAGGCAGCATTTTGCCCATCATCCGTTGAACAGTTATTTTGCTGTTGCCAATGACTTGAGAGAACTAACCGAACTACTTAAATAATATTCATGTAACCTATTATGATGACATCTATACACGAATTGTTGCAGAAAGAGGCTCAGGCTGTTTTGAATATTCCTATAACTGATGCTTATGAGAAAGCAGTGGAATTGATTGTTGAGCAAATACACCGTAAAAAAGGAAAGCTGGTGACTACCGGTATGGGTAAGGCCGGACAGATAGCTATGAATATAGCTACGACTTTTTGCTCTACAGGTATTCCGGCAGTGTTTTTACATCCCAGCGAAGCCCAACATGGGGATTTGGGGATTTTGCAGGAGAATGATTTGCTGCTTCTGATTTCTAATTCAGGAAAACCCGTGAAATTGTGGAACTGACACAACTTGCACATAATTTGAACCCAAATTTGAAATATATTGTTATTACCGGAAATGCGGATAGTCCATTGGCCCGGGAGTCTGATATTTGTTTATGCACCGGGCATCCTGATGAAGTGTGTGCTTTGGGTATGACCCCCACAACTTCAACTACAGTTATGACCGTGATAGGTGATATTTTGGTAGTGGAAACCATGAAAAAGACTGGTTTTACCATCGAAGAGTATAGCAAACGCCATCATGGAGGGTACTTAGGTGAGCGTTCACGCGAGTTAAGTAAGTAAAATAAAATAGAACCGGAACGCAAAGGACACAAATAATACAAATAGCATTTTATTAAAGGATTTGTGTCATTTGTGTTCCGGTTTTATGTATATAAATCGTAAATATAAAAATGAGAAAAGTAATAGGTATAGGTGAAACCATTCTGGATATTCTTTTTAAAGATAGCCAACCTACGGCAGCTGTTCCCGGTGGCTCGGTTTTCAATGGAATTATTTCATTGGGGCGTTTGGGAGTCAATGTAACTTTTATCAGTGAAACGGGAAATGACAAAGTGGGCGATATCATTCTGAAGTTTATGCGAGAGAATGGAGTAAGCACAGATCATGTGAACGTGTTTCCTGAAGGAAAGTCACCTGTGTCTTTAGCTTTTCTGAATGAACAGAATGATGCTGAATATCTTTTTTATAAAGATTATCCACGGTTGAGGCTGGATGTGACAATGCCTGAAATACATCGGGATGACATTGTGATGATCGGCTCTTATTATGCTGTAACGCCTCAATTGCGTGATAAGGTGAAAGAACTGTTGGATAAAGCTCGTGAAAAAGGGGCTATCATTTATTATGACGTGAATTTCCGCAGTACTCACAAGAACGAGGCGATAAAGCTGCTTCCTGTTATTCTTGAGAATTTTGAATATGCTGATATCATTCGCGGCTCCGTTGAGGATTTTGAGAATATGTTTGGTTTGACAGATGCGGATAAGGTTTATAAAAGTAAGATTGAATTTTATTGTCCGCATTTTATTTGCACGCACGGTGGAAGAGGAATTCGCCTGTATACAAAGAATATAAAAAAGCATTATGAAGTGGATCCTTTGCAGACTGTCAGTACGGTGGGAGCCGGAGATAATTTTAACGCCGGAGTAGTTTTCGGATTGCTAAAATATCGTATCCGCCGGGATGATTTGGATGAACTGTCGGAAGATGACTGGGACCATGTGATTCGTTGTGGAAAGGATTTCAGTGCCGATGTTTGTATGAGTTTGAATAATTCGATTTCAAAAGAGTTTGCTGCCGGTTACAGATAAATCGGATAGCTCTCATTGTTTTAAACTCTTTTATTATGTATGAGAACCTTTAAATTAATAGCAGGTCTTTCCTTTTTGCTGCTGATGGTTGCCTGTCAGGACAAAAAGCGGTCTTCGCAGATTGAGGTAGCGGAGAATGAATCGAAATATGTGGTTTTGGCATATGTCACCTCATGGGGAGAAAGTACGCCTGATCCGGCATGTTTGACTCATATTAATTATGCGTTCGGGCATGTTACAGATAATTTCAAAGGAATACGTATAGATAATGAACCACGTTTGCAAATGGTAGTAGGGCTGCGTGAAAAAAAACCGTCTTTGAAAGTTTTGCTGTCCGTAGGCGGGTGGGGAAGCAGTCGGTTTAGTGAGATGGCACAGACAGATAGTACACGTATGGCGTTTGCCGCAGATTGTAAACGGGTGATAGACCAGTTTGATTTGGACGGAATTGATATAGATTGGGAATATCCCGGTATAGGAACTGCCGGTGTATCTTTTTCGCCGGAAGATACTGATAACTTTTCTTTGTTGATGAAGGATATACGCCATGCTATCGGTAAAGACAAACTGCTGACCATTGCTACACAGGCAGGTGCCAAATATTACAACTTAAAGGCTGTCGAACCTTATGTGGATTATGTCAATATCATGACATACGATATGGAGGAATCTCCTAATCACCATTCGGCCTTGTACCGTTCGGAAATGACTGAGGAATGGTCTTGCGAGGATGCGGTTGCCGCCCATGTTGCCGCAGGTTTTCCTGTCGGACGCTTGGTATTGGGTATTCCGTTCTATGGGCATGGGACTAATGAAGCTCCAGAATTATTGGATTATCGTCATATTATCGTTTTGGATTCTTTACAGAGTTGTTGGGATAGTGCGGCACAAGTTCCTTATATGATAAATTCGCAAGGACATGTGGTCGTTAATTATGAGAATGCCCAGTCCATCGCATTCAAGTGCCAGTTCCTGCATCAGAAAGGGATGCTGGGGCTATGTACTGGGACTATGATAGCGATGATGAAAAGGGTACATTACGCCATGCTGTCTATCAAGGTGTAATGAATCCTTGATTCTTTCAGTTTATTTTTTCTTATCTGCATATTTTCTGTAAAGAGGATAAGCCGCTTGCAGTATTTTGTTTTTTAATAAAGGCGGATAGTCGGGATAAACCGATAAAAAAGCTTCTACTTCTTTGTAGGCCGCTTCGCTATCGTGATTCCTTAATAAAGCCCCGACCAATTGCGAGGGAAAAAGATATCTCCGGTGCGTTGAACTTCTGTCAGTTTTTCCAATGCCGGACGGATATATTTCACCGCATAATCTTGTCTTGTAGGATGATTCAGATAGCTTAAGGTTGTAGCTGCCCAAGCTCAATCCTTCTGTTTTCCGCTTGCAATAAAGATCGGAATAAACTGTCCAATTTTAAAGTATCGGCAGTCATCGCACGTGATATGAAATCGAATTGGCGTAGACGGTCCGGATTGTGGATGCGTTGGCGTTGTGTCTGAAGTATTTCTTTTCCTTGCTCAGGTATGCGCAAGGCCAGTTCGTAGGCCAATGTAGTGTAATCTCTTTCATTTAATTGTTGGACTCTTTCGGTTTCCCATAAGGAATAGAGGCACTGAATCATAGTCGGACTTGCTGCTTCTGTAATCAGAAGGCGTAATAACTGGATGCGACAAGAAGGAATCGGATGAGAATGGCTGAGTTTATAAAGCTCATTTTCTATTTTATCACGTTCTGCCGAAGATATCTCTTGCAGAGGAGAGGACAGGTAATTGGTTAATGTTGAAGCTATCAACGGGTTCTTTTCACAATGTATTCCGTTGAGTAATGCATTCATCCATGCAGTATTCGGAATTCCTTTTGCTTGATAATTTTCATGCATCATCATTAAAACTGCCTGTCGGGTTGTTTCATTGTCTATTTCTTGCCAATGTTCCAGCAGCCAATGGAGACTGTTGTTGTCAGGAACAAACAAACCATATCCTCTCCCGTCCGTATTGGGCAGAATACGGGTGGGGGTAAAGGGTAACGTAATACGGCATAAGCTGTCTGTCAGACTGGCTTCTATCGTTGTGTCCCTTGTTCCGCAAAGGGTGATATTGAATTTTTGAGGCCAGTTTAATCCTCTTTGATATGGATCTTGCTGATGTATGGTCAACTGTTTGTCTGATATTTCGAATTTGATTATCGGCATTCCTTTTTGGTTTACCCATACATCGCTGAAAGCGGCTAGATCTTGCTCTGTTTTACTGTCTAGAATTTGTATCAAGTCATCCCAAGTAGCGTTGGCGTAAGCGTAAGTTTTTAAATATTCTTGAATCCCTTCCCGAAATGCTTCTTTTCCCATTGATTCCACCAGTTTTACCATCATGACAGGAGCTTTGTTATAAATGATCTGTCCATAAATTAATCCTGCATTTTGAAGGTTATCTAGCGGTTGCCGGATAGCAGTGGTTCCGGGTGTACGGTCTTCTGACAAGGATGCGGCTGTATAAGTCTTCATCCAATTCAGCTGGTGATTGACTTGCGGGAATAATGGTTCGGTAATCAGAGCTGCAAAATAATTGGCGAATACCTCTTTAGTCCAGACATCATCAAACCAGTTCATCGTTACTAAATCTCCGAACCACATGTGGGCGGTTTCGTGGGCGATTAATTGGGTTCGGCGAAGTTCTTCATCCGGAGTGGGATTTTCGCTTAGGAACATTTGCGTGTCATTATATAAGGTGGCGCCTGTGTGCTCCATACCTCCATATTGGAATCCCGGCAAGATAATAAAATCGTATTTGGCAAAAGGATAGGGAACATTGGTATATTCTTCCAGCCAGTTCAGCGAAGCGGTCACTTGTTTGAAGATGGTATCTAATTGAGCTACTTTTTTAGAATCTGTTTCGCGGTAATATGCTGAGATTTTCCGGTTACCTTCTATATATTCTTGATGTTCTAATTTACCGGTGACAAAGGAAAAAAGATAAGTGCTTAATGGTTCAGTTGGGGCAAAAGTTACTGTTTTGCAGTTGCCTTTTGTTTCTTCTTTAGTAATATAGGTATTGGAAACAGCTTTCCATTCTGTTGGTATATCCAGTCGTAAGGAAAATGTGGCTTTCAGATTCGGCTGTTCGAAACAAGGGAATAAGGTACGGGCACGGTCTGGCACTAATAGCGTATACAGAAATTCATCATTTCTGTTTAGCGACTGGTTTCCGGCAATAAATTTGATCGTGATATTATTTTTTCCTTCTACTATGTTTTTTTCAGGTAGGATGATGTGCTCGTTATGGAATTCATAACGGGCAGTTTGTCCATTGACGGATACCGATTTTATTTTTTCAGGCTTTTCTCTGAAGTCGAGAATAATTTCTTGCGGTGCATCCAGATTAAATTCAATGGTAATCTCTCCATTTACCGGTACTGATTTCTGTTCAGGAATGGAGAAATATAGCTTATACTTCAACTCCTTAATCTCCTGTTTGCGCAGTGTTGCCAGTTCTTGCGATACGCCCTCGTCGTAGAAACGAGGATTGCTTGTGGTCTGTTGGCAACTGCATAATAATAAGCTGCACATGAAAATAAGATATCCGATATATGTTTTCATCATCTAAAATTTATCTTGGTTATCTGCGGCAATTTTTCGGATGCCGCGCTGTGAAGCTATGAATGCACCTCCCAATACTCGTTTCCCCTCGTAAAAAACGGCTGATTGTCCGGGAGCGATGGCGGATGCTTCGGAAAGGAAACGGACCAATAGTTGTTTTTCATCTAATACGAGCACTTGACACGGAATAGGCTTGCTGCGATAGCGGATACGTACTGACAAGTCCTTGCATTGCAGTAAATCCTGCATTTCTGTGATATGATAGTCTTCTACCAACATATATTCTGCTTTAAGTTCCTCGGCATCTCCTAACATGACTGTATTCTTTTCTGCATTGATGCGTAGTACGTATGCTGGATGCCCCAAAGCGATTTCCAATCCTTTCCGTTGGCCTATTGTATAATAAGGAAAGCCTTTGTGCTGACCTATCTTGACTCCTTTGCTATTTACAAACCATCCGGTCCTACTTGGGTGTCAATATCCGGGCATTGCGAACGCAGAAAGTTTCGGTAATCCCCTTCTATAAAGCAGATTTCCATACTTTCACCTCCACGGGCTTTCGCTTCGAATCCTTTTTGTCGGAGATATTCCCGTACCTCCTGCTTGGTATAAGTTCCCAGTGGAAAGAGAAAACGTTGAAGTATCTCCTGAGGAAGTTTCCATAGAAAATAGGATTGGTCTTTTGTCTGGTCATCTCCCGCTACTATATACAGTTTTCCCTTCCGTTCTTCCAGTCTGCAATAATGCCCGGTAGAGATATGGGCGCAATTCGTTTGGTCTGCCCATTCACAGAGAATTCGCTCTTTGAATAGCGGATTGCAAAGGACACAAGGATTGGGAGTTCTTCCTTGCATATACTCATCTATGAAGTGTTTTACAATAATCTGTTTGAACTCTTCCCTCACATCAGCTACATGGTGTTCTATTCCCAACCGTTCTGCCAAGCCCTTGCTTCCAGTACATCATCAGGTTCATCTTGACCGGGGGTGGAAAAGCGGGAAGGGACATCCCACGTTCTCATGGTAACTCCTACCACTTCATATCCTTGTTCTTGCAGCATGATGCACGTGGCGGAGCTGTCTATTCCGCCACTCATTCCTACCAGGACTCTTTTATCTCTGTTATTCATTATATAAATAGTTCAGGTTCACGGCGTGCCGCACATTTTTGGTGTAGCATGGGGGTGTAAGGAGTATCAAAAACTCGTGCACCATTAGGGCATTCTTTTACGCAAGCGCAGCACTTGATGCATTTGGTAATCTCTGTTTCTATTTTTCCTTCATCGCTTAAAGCAATGGCATGAGTAGGACATACTTCGATGCATTCGCCACAGGCGAAGCATTCTTCAGTGCAGACTGGAGCGGCAGGAGTAGAGGGGCCAACAAAGCGATAAGGTATGTTTCCTTTTAGGTAAAAATCGGATAATGTTTCATCCTTCTCCAGTTTTGTCAGACAGTCTTTTCCAAATTGTTCCGCAATCTGTAAATCGGTAACATCCGGACGGCCTTCTGCAATGGGCATATTAGGACGGCTGTAGCTGTGTTCACCAATAAAGGCACCGGCAGCCAGTGGGGTGAATCCCAATTGAATAGTTTCATCTCTCAATTCGACCAGTGCATCTTCGTAATCGCGGTTACCATATACAGCGACTAAGATAGCCGGAGCATTGTTGCCTTTTAATCTTCGTAGCCGTTGCAATGCTATTGGGGCTACCCTGCCTGCATACACAGGAACTGCAATGATCGTGATAGAATCTTTGATTTCTATCGGGCTACTATTCTCATCCGTAGTGAGATCTATTTCTATTCTTCTGCCCATACCTATACTTTCTCCGATGGCACGGGCTATTTTCGCAGACGTATGTGTAGGCGAAAAAAATACGATGTGATTGCTTGTATATGTTTTCATAAACGCAAATATAGTGACTTTTGTCCAAAGGTAGCCAAATATATAGATAAGATGTGTAAAGGTGATAAAAATTGTCTTTATATGAATGTAAAAAATGATTATTAAATATCTTTTTTCTATTTTAGTTAATAGAAGTGATACGGTAAGCTATATTAGTTAAAATGTATTTAGGGGTGAACAAAAAAATCCCATGTTTAGGGAGTTTGAATAATTCTTAATTAGAAAATGAATGACATATTTATATTGGATTATTTTGTTCTTTTCTGGTTTGTTTTGTTGAATAAAGGGATAATTTACAAGTTCTGGATTCCGCTTTATAGAGACTAAGCTATATTTTGACTGTTATAAGTTTAACTTCTTCGGCGTACTTATGCTATTATATTAAGGTGTATAGTGAAGTAATGTCTTGTTTTAATAGGTCTATGGGGCTTTCTATGGTTGTTTGTAAGGTAAAGAATATAGAGATATTCCTATTTCTTAAAATATTCCTGTATTTTATAAAGATTTTTAGTGGAAAGTCTTGCAGAATAGAGTAAAATGGGTACTTTTGTCCGATGAAATTATGGCTATTATAGAAACTGACTAAAATATGGATGCTCTATTTCAAACGCAAAGCAATGAGCTTTCTACTACAACGCAGAAAGAAAAGCTGTTTAAAGATGCAGAACGGCAGTGGAATACACTGTCTACCGAGAAAGGAGCGCCCGGAAGAAAAGTTGATTTTGAGATCTATAAAAGCATTTTGTATAACCTAGAAATCAGAAAAGTATATTTGGATTCAAAACTCTCTTTAGAAAAGTTTAGTTCAATAGTCGGCACGAATACGACCTACCTGAGTAATGCGGTGAACAACTACTTCGGATGCAATTTCAAGCGGTTAATAAATTCCTACAGGGTGGTTCGCGCGAAGGAGTTGCTGGACGGTAAAGATTGCCCGGTGAATGAGCTTTTCAGCCGTTGCGGGTTCGCCTCCAAGAGCGTGTTCTATGTGGCGTTCAGAAAAGTAGTTGGCATGACTCCCCTGCAATATATATCGCAGAGTCGGAATCCTTTTATGATTCAACGCAATTAAGTCCTTTTATAACAATAAACATTTTGAGTTTTTAAATTTATAAATTTAAGTTTTTCTATTATGAACAAAAAAATTTTTAAGTGCAATCCTGTTCGGAGCCTTGATGGTTTCTTCGACAGGAACATTTGTATCTTGTAAAGACTATGATGATGACATAGACAATTTGCAGGAACAAATTAACAAACTGGCGACTAAGGAGGACATGACTTCTCAGATCGCTACTTTGCAAGCTGCTTTAACTACTGCTGCAAAAGATGCAAGCGATGCTCTTGCTAAAGCAACTGCCGCTGAAACCGCTGCAAAAGCTGCTGGTGATGCTGCCGCTGCTGCAAAAGCCGCTGCAGACAAGGCTGTTGCAGATGCAAAGGCAGAAGCAATCAAAGCTGTACAAGCAGAAATTGAGACATTGAAAAAAGAAGTAGAAGAATCCACTGACGCAGCATTGAAAGAAATGGCAGAAAAAGTTGATGCTGCCACTAAGAAAGTAGAAGACATTGTAGGCAAGATTGCTGATATGGTTACTAGTGTAGAACTGGTGGCTTCGTATTCTGCTAATCCTACAGGCGATGAATTGATTTTCTCCACTGCTATTGAAAAAGAAAACGTATTTAGTGAAGGTATTACAAATGCTATAACATTTACTAAGGGTAAACAAGTTCAGACTGGTGACAAGTTTGTAGTACGTGTATCTCCGACAAATGCGGTTCTTACTCCTGATATGATTTCTTTGACTAATAGCCAAGGACAGAACTTGAATGAATTTTTATCTGTTCAGAAAGTTGAGAAATATAATGGATTATTAAGCCGTGCGGCAGGAAACAACGGATTGTGGGAAGTTACAGTTGCTTTGAAGAATTATGATGAAAAAGCTTTTTCTGCTGTAACAGAAACCAAAGTTGGCAATGATACTGAATCTATTCTCTTTGCTGTACAGGTAAATAACACCTTGTCTACTGCTGAAACAAGAGAAGTTATTTCATCTTATGACTTAACTTTGGATTGGACTGAATATGTAGGTGAAAAGTCTTTAAACTATTTTGTTGATGCAACAAACGTCAAGGATATTCATAATCGTTTCACTAAAGCAGAAGATGGTACTAATGTAACATATCAAGAATTAGCTTGGAAGAGTGATGCGGCTACTACCATTATTCCTTTAGATAAGGTTAATACAAATGTTAAAGTAGATAACGGAGACGACCGTCAAACTCAAAAATTATATCCTGCAGTACAAGGAGAGGCTATCAAAATTGCTTTGTCTACAGCCGATGATAAAGTAACAGCTCCGGTAAATATCCGTGGTATTTATGTAGTTTTAGATAAGGCTAATGCGGTAGAATCTGCACCGTCTGAATTGAATGCATGGAATAGCTATACTTATTCTGGTTTGAATACAGTGGTTGAAGGTACTTCTACAGAAATTACCATCAACAGCACTACGGCTATTAATGATGTTATTGGTTTCCGTGTATATGCTGTAAACTTTGATGGTACTTTAGTTGATCCTGATGGTAAAGCGTTTTATGTGCAGTTAGGTAATGCTGCTACAGATTGGAATGCTACTGCCACTACTGTTACTGCACTTAATCCGACTGACAAAGCTGTTACTGACACTCAGTCAGATAAGGTTGCTGTGTCTTTGACTAAGTTAACTGCTCCGACTGCTGCTACTTGGACTACAGACAAGGTTAATAATGTAAATCCTGCATTCAATGCTATCTTTGTTGATGCTAATAATAATGTACTGTACAATACAGCTGCTCCAAATACATTCCCGGCAGATTTCAGCAAGGTTGCCAAAGTTTATACTGTTCCGACTGTTGATGACTGGACCAAGTATGAAGATAACAAAACTTATAATGGAACATTGACTATCAAGAATGCTTCAGGACATGTATTAGCCACTATGAAGTTTCTATGACTAAGGTATTGCCTACTACTATTCCTGCGGGATTCTCTGTTAAAACTGCACAGGTTACTGATGGCATCTATAATTGTTACATGATTCCTATGAATGACGCCAATGATATCGCTTGGACAGCTGAAACAGCTACAAAGGTTCTATGAAGATGTCTGAAGTATTCAACTATGGTACAGGTGCTGCCGCTAACTATAACATAACATTCGCTACATCTAAGAAAGATGGAAATAAAGATGTTGCTGTAGTAGTTGCCGGAGACAAAACATTAGAAGTTGCTAAAGATTACATCAACAACTCAGTTAAACATACCACTACAGTGGTTTACAACTATGGTAAGATTTCTTCAGTGAAGAATTCTGAAGGTGGTTATGATGATGTAACTAGAGAAGCTGAAAGATTTGAAACTATCTACAACTGTATTTATAATAGCACTTATACTTGGGCATGGGCTACTCGCGAACAATTAGGCGCTCCGTATACAGATAAGGATAACGACGGTAATTATACCACTGCAATGCCGTCTACAAAATTAACTTATGGTACAGATCGTCTTGACTTTGCTGCTGACAGCTTCATTTTTGGAACAAGTGCTAAAGATAGCAGATATAGCAAACTGTTAAGTACACCTTATGAATCAAGTCTGATTATTACAGATGCGACTTTGACCAGTGATGCAAATGGTGAAGAAGAATACTTTGATGTAATTATAGATAATAATAAGCATATTACAGGTTTCAAGGCTACTGCTTTGTCTTCTGAAACGAATCCGACTGCTGCTGTTCCTTCTACATTGACTATCAAGTGCAAGGATATGTATGGTCACGATGTAATAATTAAAGTTGCTATGACTGTTAACAAACGATAACATAGAAGAATAGATTATGCTTTAAATGTATATTCTTTCTATTACTCTATAAAGAACGAAGGTGTGTCAAAATGCACACCTTCTGTTTTTTACGCACAAAGCCCCGACTTTCACAAGCTGGGGCTTTGTTATTACCTAAAGACTTTGTATCTTTAAGCATAAGTTCTTTACTATGACAAAGATACATTTTCGTCCTTACAATCCCAACCAAACCGTTCTTTTTCCTCAAAGAATTGATGAGGATATTGCAGAAAACGATCCGGTGCGCATGGTTGACGCCCTGGTTGAGGGCTTGAATCTTGAAAGTTTCAGAAAGCTGTATAAGGAATGCGGGCGCAGCCCTTACCACCCCAGAATGATGCTCAAGGTCATTCTGTATGCCTATATGAACAACATCTACTCCTGCCGGAAAATTGAAAAGCTCCTTCACCGTGACATCCATTATATCTGGCTGGCCGGATATGAGAAACCAGATTTCATTACCATCAACCGTTTCCGCAACCGGGTGAAGAAGGAAATCAACGAGGTGTTTACGCAAACCGTAGTTCTTCTCTCTTCCAAAGGCTTCATCAGCTGAATGTGGAATACATTGACGGGACAAAGATCGAATCCAAAGCCAACAAGTACACTTCGTCTGGCGAAAACGGTTGAGCGGAACCGTGAACGCCTGATGAAGAAGATACATATCCTGCTAGGGCAGATAGACAATGTCATCGCCCAGGAGAACTCATCGGAAAGCAATGAGGAGATTGAGTTCACTCCGGCC
>ENA-OQAS01000023-OQAS01000023.1-human-gut-metagenome-genome-assembly--contig:-NODE-23-length-71213-cov-6.142039_pt1 | contig 71213 bp, 94 predicted proteins | sample MGYA00242733_ERZ504523 | MGnify/ENA primary metagenome ERZ504523 (study PRJEB26092, sample SAMD00036239) | human gut metagenome | host: Homo sapiens | study: EMG produced TPA metagenomics assembly of...
TTTTCGAATTTTGGGTAAAAAATGCCCCTTGCTTATGCAAGAGGGCGCTGGTTTAAGTACAGATTATTATTTGTAGCTGCGTTCGTTCTTCTTTTGGAAACAGAGCGTACAGGGCAAAGAGCAAGCCGGAGGCGGCCAAACCGGAGCCGCCCACTGCCAGGCTCCAATGGGCGCCGGTGCAGGGGACTTAACAGCTGCGGTCGCGGTGTTCTTGGGATTGGTGTTCTTTGTACCGCTGGTGTTTGTGTTCTTGCCGGCGCTAAAGTACAATGTTTTGCTTCTCGTCCGTATTGACAAACTGGCCGTTGCCGGTGGCGGCTTTTACTGTCTGCACAGACTGCTTTTTCTTCGGGTTGGTGATCAGTCCGGCCAAGAATTTGGTGGCTTGGCTGTCGTACCAGAAGTTTACATGAGCCACGCCCTTAAAGAACCAGGTGTTGTCCGGTAGCGTGCAGGTGGCGGCATCCACAATACGGTCCGGCGACACATGGGCGCCGGTGCGCTTCAAGGTCTTGCCGTAGTCCGCTGTGGTGGCACCCACGGAGGCGTATTTGGTGTCAATGAGAATATCTGTCTGATTGGCATACGCAGAGTTGATGGGAATATTGGGCAGGCCGTAGTTGGCCACGATCACCACATCGGTGCCGGCCTTTTGCATGGCTTTCAGATTGCCGGGCAGGCGCTTTTGCACCTTATGATAGCGGGTGATCTTTTTATACAGGCCGCTGCTTTGGTCTAAAAAGCCGATGGCGGTCATGGCATTCACGCTGTCGTCAAAATCATCATAGGGGATAAACTCCCACAGCATGGGAATGCAGCCGAACACCGGGTAAAAGATCTCGTTATACACACGCTCCACCAGTGCAGGGTCCTCTGCTACTTGGGTCAAAAAGTCGCACAGGTAGCCCACATTCAGGCTGTTTGCCAGCCGGTTCAGCTGGCTAAAGTCAAAGTCCGGGTTATGGTAAGAGGTGGTAACCCGGTCCAAGTATTTCTTGACCACATTCGCGTCAAATAGAAGATCCTGGCAAAACAGCTTGGTGACGGACACACCGGTGAGTGCCCCGTTGATCATCACCAAGCGGCGGATGTCGCCGCGGTCGCCATATTGATCGATATAGGCGCTGAGGATCACCGTGCCTCTGAACTGCGACCAGGGTCACTTGCTTTTTACCGGTTTTGGCTTTGACCTGACTCACAAAGTCTGCCAGCTTGGCAGCCGTTTCGCAGGCGTCCAGTCGCCAATCGTAGTTAAAGGCATACACTTTGTCTGCGCCGATATTCTGCGCCACTTGGCGGCAAATGGCCGGCTCGTTGCTGGTGCCGGACAGGTAGCCGGGTGGTTTTTCAGACTGTCGGTCCAGTAGTTGGCGATGCTACATTGTAAAGACTGTTGCCGTCTTCATCGCAGGCGATGTTGCAGTAGTCGTTCATCAGATCGGCGATTTGGTCAATGACGGTGTCCGGGTCCGTTTGCTTGCCGCCGACGGCAGCCAGCACATTTTGGATGAGTCCGCCGCGGCTGAGCAGACTTTTGGCGTCAAACACGCCCACTGGCTGCGCATCCTCCGTGCCCGGGTTTAGGTACAGACCGGAGCCGCCCATGCCGTGCACAGAGATTACCGGTGTGGCGCCGTTGTCCTTGGCGAAGGCTGCGCCGGCGCAGGAACACACCAGCACCAGTGCCAGCAGGCCGCACAATAGGCTGCGTAAATTCTTCTTCATATCCAGTTGCCCCTTCCGTTGCAAAAGTGCGTAAAATTACCCTTATCTTAATTATAAGTTGTCGATCCGGTGAAGTCAATTCACATATTGCATAAAAAACACCCCCGCCCTTGTGCAATCCGCAATAAGGGCTGCAGGCTTGGCTTGCGAATAGGGGCAAAATATGGTATTATACCGAGTAACGGATTAGATGGGAGATCAAATATGAAAAGACTGCTCAGTATGTTTATTTCCATAGCGCTTATGGCCACCTCTGTGCTTTGTGTGGATTTTTCCGCCGCAGCGGCAGATGATGACATTCCGAATTATGTAACATTTCAGGCGGAGTGTTACGGAATGGACGATGTCTATAATGTGTTTCAAGTGGGAACGTACAACCACGAATTTGCTCAGGCATTCAAGAAAAACAGCGAATTCCAAAGTAGCGTTGCCGCTTGGGAGACTGCTAACAATTTGCTTAATCCTGCTTCTGCTGCGTCAACATCCTTTGATAAAGTGCAGTATTATGAGTTGATGCTGTTTGATATTATCGATCAGGCGTCTAAAAATCAGAATTTGCTCAAGTATTTTTCCAATCGGTATGTTAATTATGTGATCAGTGCCACAAAGAAGATCACTACTACGCTTTCTGAATCGGACTGCACGGCTGCCTTAACAGCTGAAAAAGCAGCACAGGTCAACGCTATGCTTTCCCAGGCTTCAGATTTAAGTGAAGCATTGAAGCAGACCTCTCAGATTGTCGGTATGTCCAAAACAGTGATTGATTATGTTCTGAATTTATCCAGATATCAGATCACATTTGACTTGACAAGCTATGAGATCGATGTACTCAAAATGATTCGTGACAACACGGACGATACTTATTTGAAAGCTGCCGTGGCGGAAGTGATCGGTTATCAGCAAAATGCAATGTCCAGAACGCTGGTTGAAGCCATTCAGCTGGCTGAATTCTCTGTGGAGATCATTTTTGATGTGGCGGTGTCTGCACTTTGGTCTGCCATATCGGCACCGATTGCCGGATTGAATCTGATTTATAAGGGCACCAAAGCTGCGGTCGATGCCTGGTTGGCAACGGATGATATTATTTCCGCATATTATTCTATTGCAGCCTTGGATTCATTTGAAACAACGCTTCGCAGCTGTATGGAGTCTTTGCGTACTCAGTTTCAAAACAGTGCAACGGCAGAGAATGCAGAACGATTTATGGCTGCCATTGGATTTTACGAAAAATCGGCGCTTTTGGGGTGCGATTATGTGGAAAAGGTTTTGGACGCGCAGTACAAAAAGCCGCTTGGAGTTTGATTTTCAAAAGCGAAAATGAAATGATGGACCGTTACAACGCAGTGGAAAACTATCGTTCCGTGGTCTCTAATGCTTTTACTTCTATTGAAGATTCCGTCAATTCTCTGTATGTAAAAAGTATTTTCCAGACTATGATAATTTGCTTTCCCTCACTGATCAAAGCGGAAAATATGTGCCTATTACCGGCCTTTCCTGCACGGATGGAGAAGTGACTTTGGCAGTCAACGAAAATCGTTATTTGGCTGTTTCTTATACACCGACAAATACGACGGAAACCCAGTTAAACTACACTTGCACAGATCCAAGTATTGCCACGGTAGATGCATGTGGGTTTATTACCGGTGTGGTCGAGGGTACCACTTCGGTTACGATCTGTTCTGCAGCAGATGATAGCTTGTCTGTAACCGTGCCAATCACCGTTAGCGGTGTGTATGATCCGGTTACCGGTAAGACTTCTTATACAGACGCGGACGGTAATCAGACTGAAGTTACAGACGCACATTATAAAGACTATACTTATTCTGTTTCCAATGGCGCTGCGACCATTACCAAATATACCGGCAATGCACGAAATCTGTATGTGCCGTCCACATTGGGCGGTTATCCTGTAAAGCGCATAGGAGAGGGTGCTTTTGCAGGCTGCAATTTTGAAACTGTATCATTACCCAGCCGATTGGAAATAATGGATGCATATGCGTTTCAAAACTGTGTGCGCTTGAATAGCATAACATTACCGGAAACACTGACGAGTATTGGTCCCTACGCATTTGAAAATTGTACAAGGTTGAGTAGCGTAACTTTGCCGGAGAGCTTAACCAAAATGTACGCTCGTGTGTTTAACGGTTGCACGCAATTGAAAAGTTTGACTATTCCGCAGTATGTTACGCAGATGGATAGTATGTGGAGTGGCAGATATGTTTCTTGCTTAGCGGGAAGCAGTTTGGAAATGGTTGTGTTTGAGGGCGGCAGAGACCGCATACCGGATCGTGCTTGCGCAAATGTTTCCAGTCTAAAAACCGTTGTGATTCCGGCCAGTGTGCAGGAATTCGGGAATTATGTATTTGATAACAGTACGGCCGTATCCATTCACGGCTACGCCAATACCACTGCACAAACTTATGCAGAGAACCACAGCATTTCCTTTGTGACTTTAGACTGCGCGCACACCAATACGAAGACCAAATATGCATATTCTTCCAATGCTTGTAATGACGGATATACCGGTGATGTTTATTGCGTAGACTGCGGCCTTTTGCTGCAGCAAGGCAAGACGATAGCGGCAACAGGTCATCGCTATATAAAGGTTAGCGAAACGCCAGCCACTTGTATAGAGGCAGGCGTAATCAAATATATGTGTTCCGGTTGCAAGCAGAGCTATGAAGTCCTTATCCCGGCAACAGCGCATGAGTATCAAAGCCAGGTGGTGGCGGCCACTTGTACGCAGTCCGGTTATACGCAATACACCTGTACGGTGTGTGGATACAGCTATCGTGCGAATTACACACAACCTGGGAACCACAGCTTTGTAAAGACGACGGTAGCGGCGACCTGTACCGCAGCCGGATATGATTGCTATACTTGCAGCGTTTGCGGCAGTGCGTACACCACCGGGTTCACAGCGCCGCTGGGGCATGACCTGCAGGTGATCCAGACCGATGACCAGTCGGAGAGTAACGGACACATTTTTGAATACCTGCGCTGCGCACGGTGCATGGACACGGCAACAGATACCATTCGTACCACCCATGTCACCGACGCAAGCGGCCATTATGTGTGGAAAGCCGGTTGTTATCAGGATCAGGTGGTACAGGCCGGGGACTGTACGCATAAAAAGATCGTTGTACGGGACTGCACAGTAGAAGACCCTACCGGCAATGGAAATTGTACGGCGCAGTTGCGAACGGAGTCGGAAGCCCCTGGGCACCGGGTAGAGCAGTGGACCGTGACCTTGGATCCCACCTGTGCTACGGACGGTCAGCGCACCGGCACCTGTGCTGTGTGCCGGGAAGAAGTGCACCAGGTGATCGCAGCGGCACCGGAATATGGCCATATTCTCCAATACAGCGGTTCTGAGCCGGGCGTTGCATTTATACCTGCACACGGTGCGGAGTAACGGAACGCCGCCGAGCCGATGTGGTGGAGGCTCAATTCTTTGATCACATGGGTAAGACAGATAAAAGTAGCTGGGATATGTGTACGATCTGAATCAGGACGGCGTCATCAATCTGCGCGATTATGTGCTGCTGCAGCGGATCGCTGTGGGCGGCACAGAATAAGACAAACAAGGCCGGGACGACTCACTTGTCCCGGCCTTTTGCATAAGAAAAAGGAAACCGCGTGTAGGTATACACGCGGTTTTGCTTCTTTTTGGATTACGCGTTTTTCTTGAGGCTCTTTCCAGCCAAACGGCACCCAGATCCAGCGCGTTGAACAGGCCGGTCTTTTCGCTCTTTTTGACCACCTGCTCTTTGGGCGAGATCTGCTCGTCCGTATTCAGCAGCTGAATAATTACTTTGTCGGCAATGGTTTGATCGCCCTGCTTCTTCTCGCTCTGCACCTTCAGGCACACAACGAACGGGTCGGCCATGCTGCCGTAGTAAATGGTGTTGCCGCAGCGTACCAGCGGTCTGCCTTTGTATTCCAAAAATTCGCCTTTCTTCGCCAAGGGAACGCCTCCTTTGTTTTAATCTAAGTAGGACTTTACCATAGCGGCCAACAGCTCGTCCCGGTCGATCCGGCGGATCAGGCTGCGGGCGTTGTTGTGGGTGGTGATGTAGGTGGGATCCTCAGACAGCAGATAGCCTACGATCTGGTTAATGGGATTGTACCCCTTTTCCCGCAGGGCGTCAAACACCTGGGTCAGGGTGTCCTTCATAACATCCTCTTTTTCATCACCGATTCTAAATGTCATGGTCTTATCTGTCACGGTAAAGTCACCTCCGTACACATCATTATATACAGTTTTTGGAATAATTACAATATTAAAATGCAAAAATTCCGATATTCCGGTCAAATTACCAGGCAGTTGTCCGTTTTTCGGTCAACTCCGCAGGCTGATACCCATTTTGTCCAGGGCTTTGACCACCCGCTTCATGGCAGCGTCGGCTTCATCATCGGTAAGGGTGCGGTCGTGCGCGCGCATACGAATGTTAAACGCCACACTCTTTTTGCCCTTTTCAATCTGCTCACCCTGATACACATCAAACAGCTTAACGCTCTCCAGGGTCTTGCCTACGGCCTCGCCGATGGCACGCTGCAATTTCAGCACCGGGATCTCCTTGTCGCAAACAAAGGCCAGATCCCGGTTGCTGGCCGGGTATTTGGGCAGGGGCTTGTGGGTGCGGGTGCCACTTTCGTTCTCGTAAGCGGTGTTCACATCCAGCTCTGCCAGGTAAACACGGGTGCCGATGGCGTAGTTCTCTGCCACATTGGGGTGTACCTCACCCAAAGTTGCCAGCACCTTGCCGTCTATGGTGAAGGCGGCGGTACGGCCCGGGTGGAAGGTGGGGTTATCTTTTACCGGCTCCACATCGTAGTGATCCACATGCAGGCAGTCCAGCAGCTTTTCCACAATGCCTTTCAGCGCAAAGAAGTCTGCGCCGCCTCCGTACATACCGATGGTGACCTTTTGACTCTCAATGGGCAGTTTGTCCGGGGTGGTAGGGGTGTAAACGGTGCCCATCTCATACATACAAGCGGCTTCCGTCTTGTGGTTGTAGTTAAAGGACAGCACATCCAGCATAGAGGGCAGGATGGTGGTGCGCATAATGCTGGTGTCCTCGCCCAGGGGGTTCAGGATCACAATAGAATTGCGCAGGGTGCTGTCTGCCGGCAAGCAAATTATCATAAGCTTTGGGGCTGATAAAACTAAAGGTGGACACCTCGGTGCAGCCGCAGGCCAGCAGGGTGTTGCCCAGCTTGCGCTCAAAGGACTGGCGGTGGGTCAGCTTGCCGTTGGCGGCGCCTTGCAGCATGTGGTTGGGAATATTGTGGAAGCCGTAGAACCGGGCCACTTCTTCCGCCAGGTCTGCCAGGTGCTCAATATCGTTGCGAAATGTGGGAGCATAGACCTTGCCGTCGCGCACATCAAAGTCGATCTTCTTCAAAATATCGATCATCTGCTGCTCGCTAAGATCAAAGCCGATGAACCGATTGATCCACTGGTAGTCCCAGTCCACGGTGACCTGTTCTTTGACTTTCTTGCAGCAGTCTACCACGCCGTCTACCACATCGCCGGCGTCCAGCAGCTGTACCAGCTGAAGGGCACGCTTTAAGGCGCGCATGGTTTGGTTGGGATCCAGCTCTTTCTCGTACCGGGCAGAGGCCTCGGTGCGCATACCAACGCCTTGGCGGTGCGGCGCACGCAGGTGCCGTTAAAGCAGGCGGACTCAAACACGATGGTGGTGGTGTCGTCCATAATACCGCTGTATTCGCCGCCCATTACGCCGGCAACGGCCACAGGCTTCTCCGTATCGGCAATCACCAGCATATTCTCCGTCAGCTCCCGGGTCTCGCCGTCCAGGGTGGTGATGGTCTCGCCGGCCTTGGCGTTACGCACATTCACTGTGTTGCCCACCAAGTAACGCAGGTCAAAGGCGTGCATGGGCTGGCCGTACTCCAGCATCACATAGTTGGTAATATCTACAATGTTGCTGATGGGGCGCACGCCGCAGGCACGCAGTCGCTCCCGCAGCCAGCGGGGTGACTCCTTGACCCGTACATTCTCTACTACGCGCGGTGTAACGGTAGCACTTTTCGCCGTCTTCAATATGCACTTGCAGCAGGTCGTTTACATTGCCGTGGCCGGGCTTTACTTCCGGCTCCGGCAAGGTGAAAGGCCGGTTAAAGGTGGCCGCTGCCTCACGGGCCAAACCGGTTACGGACAGGCAGTCGCACCGGTTGGAGGTGATCTCAAACTCAACGCAGGTGTCGTCATAGCCGATGGCTTTGTGAATATCCATGCCCAGGGTCTTGTCGCAGTCGTCCCCCAGTACAAAAATGCCGTCGGCGCAGGCGTAAGGGAAGTCGTTTTGGGTCAGACCCAGTTCGTCAAAGGAGCACAGCATACCGGCAGAAGCAACCCCTCGCAGCTTGCCCTTTTTGATTTTTTCTAACTTATGGTCTTTGCGGTTGATCACCGTAGCACCCACCAGTGCCACCGGCACAATGTCCATGGGCTTTAAGTTCTGGGCGCCGGTGACGATTTGCAGCGGCTGATCGTCGCCTACGGACACTTGGCACACCCACAGGTGGTCGGAGTCCGGGTGTTTCTCCATAGAGTACCTGGCCCACAACTACATTCTCGATGTCGCTGCCTTCCACTTCATACCCCTCCACCTTGGAGCCGGACAGGGTCATCTCGTCGCAAAAGGTCTTGTTGTCAATATCGGTTAGGTCCACATAATCGTTGGCCCATTTTCTGGATAAAATCATATTTGCACCTCCTTAAAACTGGGACAGAAAACGCATATCGTTCTCATACAGCAAACGCATATCGTCAATATTAAAGCGGAACAGCACCAGCCGCTCCAGGCCTACGCCAAAGGCAAAGCCGCTGTATACATCCGGGTCTACGCCGCCGTTTTTCAACACCTTGGGGTGCACCATGCCGCCGCCGAGGATCTCGACCCAGCCTTCGCCCTTGCAGAAGGGACAGCCCTTGCCGCCGCACTTAAAGCAGCTGACATCAATTTCGCAGCTGGGCTCCGTAAAGGGGAAGTGGTGGGGACGCAGGCGGATTTTTGTATCCTCGCCGTACAGACGCTTGGCAAAGGTCTCCAGCGTGCCTTTCAGGTCTGCCATGGTAATGCCCTTGTCTACCACCAAGCCCTCGATCTGGTGGAACAGGGAGAGTGGGTGGCATCTACCGCGTCGGAGCGGAACACACGGCCCGGGGCAATGATTCGAATGGGGGGCTGTGTTTTTTCCATCACACGGATCTGTACCGGAGAAGTTTGGGTTCGCAGTACGATGTTGTCATTGATATAAAAGGTGTCCTGGGTGTCTCTGGCCGGGTGGTCTTTGGGGATGTTCAGTGCCTCAAAGTTGTAGTAGTCGTACTCCACCTCCGGACCTTCGGCAATGTCAAAGCCCATGCCCATAAAGATGTCCTTGATTTCGTCCAGAACGATGGACAGCGGGTGCTTGTAGCCGATCTGGGGCATGGTGCCGGGCATGGTCACATCCAGGGTTTCCTCAGCCAGCCGCTTCTCCTGGGCTGCCTTTTTGATCTCTGCGGACTTGTTGGCGATGGTGTCCTCAATGTCCTTGCGAATTTCGTTTGCCAGTTGGCCGATCACCGGGCGCTCCTCGGCAGACAGCTTACCCATCTGCTTCAAAATAGCGGTCAGCTCGCCCTTTTTGCCCAAGTACTGAATACGGGCTTTTTCCAGCTGTTCGGCGCTGTCAAAGGTGGCCAGTGCTTCTTTGGCGGCCCGGCGGATTTGTTCCAGTTGTGCTTTCATCTTCGTATCCTTTCTTTCATTCTGTATTGCTCGCGGCAGTGTGCAAATAAAAAACGACTTGCCCCGTTCGTATAGGGACAAGTCGGAATTACCTGCGGTACCACCCTGTTTTTTGCAAGTTGGCAAGTGCCAATCGGAGCAAACACTCTTTGAGCCTGATAACGGTGCTCACACCGTTCTTGCCTACTGTGGTTCAGCAAAACCGCTCGGAAGGGAACTTCACGCAGGCTGCTGTGCTGCGGCTCTCAGCCGGGACCGCAACTCTCTATACAGCAGGGGGAGCGCTACTTTTCTTCGTCATAGCGTTTGAATTTGCCTATATTATACAATAGACCGTCGCATTTTGCAACCCTGTTTTTTGCACAGAAAAAGCGCCCGGACTTGCCGAGCGCCTTTGGGTTTCATTTTGTTTTATTTCTTGTCCTTGTCGTCCTTTTTCTTTTTGGAAAGGCTTTGTTCAGCCCATAGGTGGCAAGAATGATCACGCCGATCACGATAAAGATGCCGATCATACCGAAGAGCATATTCGGCAGGGTGGTTTTCCAGGATTGGGCGTGAATGGCCATGGTAACCACAGCCAGCAGAGAAGCAAATAAAGTCTGCATACAATATCCTCCTTACGATACCAGGGTCAGGATCAGCCGCCGGCAATAACGGAGGCGATCTGGCCGGAAACATTGACGCTGATGGAGTACATCAACAGGAAGTTCTGCGGGTCCTCTTTCAGGCCCATTTGGTTGACCACACGCCCGCTCATGGGGAATGCGGAGATACCGGCTGCACCGATCATGGGGTTGATTTTCTTCTCCTTGGGCAGGAACAGATTGATGAACTTGGCAAACATCACGCCGCCTACGGTATCGAAGATAAAGGCAACCAGACCCAGACCCAGGATCATCAGGGTCTGCCAGGATACAAAGTCCTGATAGTGCATTTTGGCAGCAACGGTCAGACCCAGCAGAATTGTAATAGTGTTGGCAAAGGCGTTCTGCGCCGTCTCAGACAGCTGGTTGAGCACGCCGCACTCGCGGATCAGGTTACCAAACATCAGGAAGCCTACCAGTGCAACAGATTTAGGCGCCACCAAACCGGCAACGGCAGTTACCACGATGGGGAACACAATCTTGGTGGTTTTGCTTACATCGCCTGCATGGTATTTCATACGGATCAGGCGCTCTTTTTGGAAGTTACAGCCTTGATCACCGGCGGCTGGATAATGGGCACCAGTGCCATATAAGAGTACGCAGCCACCATAATGGCGCCCAGATACTTGGAATGCAGTGTATTGGCCACAAAGATGGAAGTGGGGCCGTCGGCAGCGCCGATAATGGCGATGGACGCAGCGTCGTTAATATCAAAGAAGAAACCGGCCACAAAGAAAGTGAAGAAAATACCGAACTGGGCGGCTGCACCGAAGAGCATCAGCCACGGGTTCTTCAGCAGCGGGCCAAAGTCGATCATGGCGCCGATACCGATAAACAGCAGCAGCGGGAACAGCTCGTTGGCAATGCTGCATCAAACAGTACGGATATGGGGCCTTCCTCCGCCCCGGGTTGGGTAATGGCGCCGCTGAGGGGCAGATTCACCAAAATGGTGCCGAAGCCCATGGGCAGCAGCAGGGTGGGTTCCATTTCCTTCTTAATGGCAAGGTAGACCAGCACGCCGCCAACCACCCACATCACGATCATACGGGGATCAATGTTGCCGAAGTTGGAGAACAGTGCTGCAAATTCATGCAATGGATTCATGTACAGTACCTCCGTTTTTTGGACTTCGACTATTATAATGTATTAGGCGACAGGTTGTCAATGATTTGTATCGATTTTGTAAACAAATCGTGTTCTTTGCTTTGTCGGCGCGCACCACTATCCGGTGGGGTGGCGCTTTTGCGGTGTACCATAGCTTGTGTCAAGCGCTTTTTTCGTAAATTTTATTGCAAAAAATATGCAGAGAGCGGTTGACAAGGCGGCCCGGTTTTAGTATAATACCCCTTGCTGTAAAGAACTTTCACTTTACAGCGCAAGAGACTAAGAAAGGGGAGGGCGTCCTTGGCCAAGAATTTGGAAGTTTCTTTTTTGCTGGATTTTTACGGCGAAATGTTGACCCAAAAGCAGCACGATTTTTTGGTGTATTACTATGACGAGGACCTTTCGCTTTCTGAGATCGCAGAGAATGAGGCATTACCCGCCAGGGCGTGCGCGACGCTATCAAGCGGGCGGAGAACCAGCTGTTCGAGATGGAGAGTCGCTTGGGTCTGGCTAAGAAGTTCGAGACCCTGAAGAAGGGACTGGAAGAAATCGAGCAGTGTGCCGAGGCCATTAATACGTATAATCTGTCGCACACACTGTCCCGGGAGATCAACGACAATGTGGCCCGGATTAAGGCCCTGACCGCTTATCTTTGCGAATGATAAAAAGAACGGAAGTGTAGAACTTGGCATTTGAAGGGCTCAGCGAACGGCTGGAAAATTCATTTAAAAAGCTGCGTGCCAAGGGCAAGCTTACAGAGTCCGATGTAAAGGAAGCTATGCGCGAGGTGCGTATGGCGCTCCTGGAGGCGGATGTCAACTATAAGGTGGCCAAGGAGTTCACCGCCAAGGTGACCCAGCGTGCCATCGGTGCGGATGTGATGGAGTCCCTGACCCCCGGCCAAATGGTCATCAAGATCGTCAACGAGGAGTTAACGGAGTTGATGGGCGGCACGGAGTCCCGGTTGGCCATTGCCAATCACCCGCCGACGGTTGTGATGATGTGCGGCTTGCAGGGCAGCGGTAAAACCACCCATTCTGCCAAACTGGCAAAGAAGTTGAAGAAAGAAGGGCACCGACCCTTGCTGGTGGCCTGCGATGTGTATCGACCCGCAGCATTAAGCAGTTGCAGGTGGTAGCGCCCAGGTGGATGTGCCTGTGTTTGAAATGGGCACGGAGAACCCGGTGACCATTGCCGGCGAGGCAGTAAGTACGCTCGGGATCACGGCAACGACTATGTGCTGCTGGATACCGCCGGTCGTCTGCATGTGGACGAGGCGCTGATGGCGGAGCTGCAAAACATTCGCTCCACTGTTCACCCTCACGAGATTTTGCTGGTGATCGACGCCATGACCGGTCAGGACGCTGTGAATGTGGCCAAGAGCTTTAACGAGGCATTAGGCATTGACGGCGTGATTCTGACAAAGCTGGACGGTGACACCCGCGGCGGTGCGGCGCTGTCTGTGCGTGCCGTGACCGGCAAACCGATTAAATTCATCGGCACCGGCGAAAAGCTGGACCAGCTGGAGACTTTCCACCCCAGTCGTATGGCCTCCCGTATTTTGGGTATGGGCGATGTGCTCTCCCTCATTGAACGGGCAGAGATGAGCCTGGACGAGAAAAAGGCGGCAGAGCTGGAACGCAAGCTGGCGAAGAATAAATTTGATCTGAACGATCTTTTGGATCAGTTCGACCAGATCGAGCGCATGGGCTCCCTGCGTGACACCATTAAGATGCTGCCCGGCATCGGCTCCAAGATTAAGGACGAGGACATTGACGAGGGCGCGTTTAACCGCTTCCGCTCCATTATTTACTCCATGACTGTGGAGGAACGCACCAAGCCGGAGATCATTAATCCTTCCAGAAAGCGGCGTATCGCCGCCGGCTGCGGTATGCAGGTGGAGGATGTGAACCGGCTGCTGTCCCAGTTTAAGCAGATGCAAAAGATGGTCAAGCAGTTCGGCGGCGGCAAAGGCGGCCCCAAGATGAGTAAGAAAATGCGCCGCATGATGAGCCAAAACCCGGAGATGGCCCAGCGTATGATGGGCAAAAACGGCGGCTCTAACCCCTTTGGGTTCTAACTTTATCTATTGCCAAAAGCATTTTGGTTATATAAATTCATTATTACTTATTTTTACGGAGGTAACAAAAATGGCAGTAAAAATCAGACTGCGCCGCATGGGCGCAAAGAAGGCACCGTTCTATCGTGTAGTTGTGGCGGATTCCAGATATCCCGCAACGGTCGTTTCATTGAGGAGATCGGCACTTACAACACCATGGTGGATCCCGCTGAGGTGAAGATCGACGGCGAGAAGGCAAAGAAGTGGATCGCTAACGGCGCACAGCCCACTGACACTGTGAAGGCTATTCTGAAGAAGGAAGGCATTTTATAATTAGTTCTTTGCCCGTTTGCAAGAACTAATATGGAGGTGTTTTCTTGGAAGAACTATTGGTAGCCATCACCCGTGGTTTGGTGGATCAGCCGGACGCTGTCACGGTGGAGGTGGATCAGCCGGACGAAGAGGGCGTGATCGTGTATCACCTGCATGTTGCAGAGAGTGATATGGGTCGGGTCATCGGCAAGCAGGGCCGTATTGCAAAGGCCATTCGCGTGGTTATGCGCGCTGCCGCCACCCGCTGCGACGAGAAAATTGCGGTGGAGATTGACTGATCAAAAACGAAAACAAAAGGACCTGTGCATCGGCACAGGCCCTTTTTCTCTGTCTACAAAAGTTTTGACAGCGCGCTGTATTCGATGGTATAATGAGCGGGAAGGGGGGAGATTGCTATATGTTTCTTGCGTTTATTCTTCTGATCATCGTGGCCTTTTGCGGGGCACAGTTTGCGCCGACCGGTAGGCTGCATACGGATTACTGTTCCAAGGCGACCACCACGGCGGTGAACGGCATTTTTGTGGTGATGGTGTTCTTTCGGCACTTAAATACCTACTTGCAGGTATCTGCTGCCGATCCGCTGCAAAAGCAATGGGTTACCGTCAACGGCTTTTTAGGCCAGTTGATCGTGGTGTCGTTCTTGTTTTATTCCGGTTATGGTATCTTTTGTTCCATTGAGAAGAAGGGTACGCCTTATGTGCGTCGGATGTTCCCACACCATTTCTTGCGGCTGTTTGTGCATTTTGATGTGTGCGTGCTGCTGTTTGCACTGGTGAATGTGTTGCTGCACCGCCCTATGAGCGGCAAGGATCTGCTGCTGGCGCTAACCACTTACACCAGTATCGGCAACAGTAACTGGTATATTACAGCAGTGTTGCTGCTGTATATTTGCACGATGGCAGCGTTTCTCTGCTTTCGGCGGCACCCGCTGCCTGCGCTGGTGCTGGTTACGGTGCTGTGCATTGGTTGCGTGTTTGGGCAGATCAAGCTCCACCGGCCGGGTTATTGCTACAACACTATGGTTGTTTTTCCGCTGGGTATGTGGTATCGGTACTTGCAGCCTAAGATAGACGCACTGCTGCAGCGCAGCGGCTTAGTGTACAGCTTGGCGGTGTGTGGAACGCTGTTGGTGTTTGGCTTCTCCGGCAAGTATCTCAAGCGGGGTGTGGAGTTCTATTCTTTGTGGGCCTGTGCGTTCGCCGGCCTTTTGGTGCTGCTGACCATGAAGATCAAACCCGGCAACAGTGTGCTGACTTTCCTGGGCAGCCATGTGTTCTCCATTTATATTTTGCAGCGCATACCTATGATGGTGCTCAGTCGGTTAGGCTTTGCTGCCAAGCCGCTGCAATTTTTGGCGCTCAGTTTTGCCTGTACCGTGGTGATTGCGTTGCTGTTTGATAAGATCACCGGCAAGCTGGATCCGTATCTGTTCGATTGGTCGAGAAAAAAGACAAACGTCCTTATGAAAAATGAATAAAAAGCAAGGGCCTGTGCATCGGCACGGGTCCTTTTTGTTTATGCTGTGAATTCCATACTGTAAAGTGTCTTTTTTGCCGTTCTGGACGATAAAGTCGGCAATGTATTCCGGGAATTGGCCGGCGCCGCTTTACACCCGGTCCCGAATCACCGCCAAGGCGCAGTAGGTCACAAAAGTGTAGCGGTAATTGAGCTTTTTCTCGTTGCGACGCCGGGCGTGTATTTCTGCTTTGACTTTACAGGTAGGCTTAGGTATAATGAAATAGCAAAACTTGACATACAGGGGGAATACCGATGTATAGAACACTAACCGGGGACTGGCGTTTTCGCCGGGCGGATCAGGGCGACTGGATGCCGGCCAAGGTGCCGGGCTGCAATTTTTTAGACCTGATGGCAGCCGGCAAGATCCCGGACCGTTTGTGGGGATGAACGAAAAAGAAGTAGGCTGGGTCGGTCACGCCGACTGGGTATACGAAAAGCAGTTTACCGTAACGGCGGAAGAATTACAAGCGGACGCAGTGTACCTGCGCTGCGATATGCTGGACACCATCTGTGATGTGATGCTTAACGGTCACCGGGTGCTGCAAGGCAAAAACTGCTTTGTGCCTTATCGGGTGCCGGTAAAAGAGCGCTTGCAGGTAGGGGAGAACACCCTGACCATTCGCTTTTATTCACCGGTGGAGTATGTGAGCGCGGCATACAAAAAGTGTATGACCCCTATAAACTCCAACGGGCAGAACGGCATTGTCCATATTCGTAAACCCCAGTGCCACTTTGGCTGGGATTGGGGTCCGGTGCTTCCGGTGAGCGGTATTACCGAGGAAATCGGGCTGGATTTTGTGGATACGGCCCGGGTGGCGCAGCTTTCCGTGCGCCAGCAGCTGCAAGGCGATGGGGCGGTGATTACCGCCAAGGCCCAAGTGGAGCAGTACGGTGACTGTACCTGCACCTTGCAGGTGACCTGCCCGGACGGCACGGTGCTGACGGAAAAAGGCACCGAGGCTGTGTTCGAAATTGAGAAGCCGGAGCTGTGGTGGACCCGGGAGCTGTCCGGCAAGGACCGCCAGCCCCTGTACACGGTATCGGCGGTGCTGACGGCGAAAGAGAAAGAACTGGACCGGACGGAAAAGCGTGTGGGTCTGCGCACCATTGAATTGAACCGGGAGCGGGATCCATACGGTATGAACTTCCAGTTCCGGTTAAACGGCGTGCCTCTGTTTATCAAAGGCTCCAATTTGATCCCGCCGGACAGCTTTATTACCCGCTTTGATGACAAAAAGTTAGAGGCACTGCTGGATGCTGCACAGTTTGCCAACCTGAATATGCTGCGGGTGTGGGGCGGCGGTTACTATGCATCCGACGCGTTTTATGACGCCTGCGACCGGCGGGGGCTCTTGGTGTGGCAAGACTTTGTCTTTGCCTGCCAGGCGTACCCCTTCTTCCTGCCGGAATTCCTGGAGAATGTAAGACCGAGGTGCACGCCCAGGTGCAGCGGCTGTGCCACCACCCCAGCTTGGCGGTGTGGTGCGGCAATAACGAGATCGAGGATATGCACATGGCCTGGGTGCACATGCAAAAGTATGTGCAGTGGACGGAAAAATTCTTTTATGAGATCCTGGAGCCGGAAATTCGGGCGGAGGATCCGGACACGCCCTACACCCCCGGTTCGCCGGTGGGCATTGCCCATAATGAGGGCGTTTACAGCGACAATGTAGGCGACACCCACCTGTGGGGCGTGTGGCACGGCTTGCAGCCTATGCAGTATTACCGCAAACGAATGACCCGCTTTTGCAGCGAATTCGGCTTTGAGAGCCTGCCGGATGCCAAGGCCATTCGCCAGTACGCAAAGCCCGGGGATTACGCCCTGAACAGCCCGGTATTTAACCTGCACCAAAAGTGCGCCAGCGGCAACGACAAGATGGTGTATTATATTGCTTCTCGTTTCCATTTGCCTCGGCGGTTTTGGGATTATATCTATCTGTCCCAGGTGACCCAGGATACCTGCATTGCAGACGCCACCGAGCACTGGCGCCGCCACAAGGGACAGTGCAACGGGGCTATGTACTGGCAGTTTAACGACTGTTGGGGTGTGTGCTCCTGGTCCAGTCTGGACTACTACGGCAATTACAAGGCACTGCAATACGGCGCACGGCGGTTTAACGCGCCTTTGTCCGTGTCGGTAGAGGACAGCAAGGAACGGTTCGATGTGTATGTGCTCAACGACTGAATGCTCGCCAGACGGTGACGGTGGAGTACGAACTGTTCGACTTTGTTACCGGCACGCTGGAGAATGAGAAAAAGAAGCTGTTGTTGCCACCGGTGGAGAATGCGGTGGCCTTTCCCGGGAATGGCGCCCCTGCGCAAAAAGTACGATCTGCGCCGCACCGGTTTGGCAGTGCGGCTGGTGCAAAACGGCGCCTGCCTGCAACAAAAGACGGTACTTTTCGACCAGGAAAAGCGCTTGCAGCTGCCCGGCGCCAAGCTGCACACCAAAGTGGAGATCCAAAAAGACCAACTGTGCCTGACAGTGACCACCGACCGGTTTGCCCGGCTGGTGTATTTGGAGAGCAGCCGCACTTCGTTGCCCTTTAGCGACAACTATTTTGATCTGCTGCCCGGTCAAAGCCATACGGTGACTTTGGCGGCAGACCCAAACTGCACCCTGCGCCAGCTGGCGGAGAGTATTCGGGTCAAGAGCCTGAGCGATGTGCCCTTTGACCGGGACCCGCTGCATGCAGCAGCCAAGCGAATCAAGGTGTATCTGTCGCCTGTGAACATTGCCAATGCCATTCACCACGGCAAGTTGAGCAAGGATATCGAATTGTAAGGAGGGCCTTTGGTATGGCCATACTGAGCAAAGGCCACATTTGGAACAGCCCACGGCTGGACAGCAAGATCAAAAGCGCAATGTGTCGTCGGCAGAGAAGTGGGTGGGGTATCTGTTTGCGCCCTGGGCCCCTTTCTCTTCCAGGCACTGGTGGCCCAGTACCTGAATGTGTATTACACAGATGTAATGGGCGCTACCAAGTGGCTGGGCGGCGGCTTTCTCATTATGTACCCCATTGTGTCCAAAATTTTAGACGCCATTACCAATGTGATCATGGGTATGCTCATTGACCGTACCCGCACCCGCCAGGCAAGCTGCGGCCGTATATTCTGATGTCGGCGCCGCTGCTGACCCTGTCCGGGCTGCTACTGTTTATGGTGCCCAACTGGAGCGAGACCGGCCGGGTGATCTGGGTGATGTTTACCTACAATTTCTATTGCGCCGTGGCCTTTACCATGTTCTTTATCAGCAGCAATCTGCTGGTGCCGAACGCCAGCCGCAATTCCATGCAGCGCACGCAGCTGAGCGTGTTTAACAACATTGCCAATGTGGCGGGCACAGGCATTATCGTAGCGCTGCTGATCCCCATGCTGGTAATGCCGGTGATCGGGGTGGATAAGAGCAAGTGGATCCTGGTAATGAGCATTTTTGCAGTGCTGATCTTCCCCTGCGTGATTCTGATGTACTTCTTTACTCGGGAGCGGGTGACGGAGGAGGATCTGACCGCCGGCGTGCAGGAAAAGGTGCCGGTGGGTCGGCAGTTGAAGGCCATGTTTACGGACAAATATTGGCTGTTGATCATGGGCTTTTACCTGATCTTCAATATCTGCGGCAACTGCCGCAACATTGCCCTGCCGTACTACTGCAACTGGGTGCTGGGCACTTACAGCGACGGCATTACCCAGACGCTGGTCAACGCCCTGGGCGGTCTGCCTATGGGGATCGGTATGCTGGCGGTGTGGCCCCTGGCCAAGAAGTTCGGCAAGAAGAACCTGACCGCCGTGGGGCTGGTGGTGTATGCCATCGGTTCCGGTATCTGCTTCTTCTTCCCCCGGCAGATGATCATTGTGCTTATCGGCCAGTTTCTCAAGAATATGGGGTATGTGCCTATTGCATATATCTTTATGTCCCTGATCGCGGATATACTGGACACTCTGGAGTATAAAAACGGCTTTCGGGTGGACGGCCTGTCCGGTTCGGTCTATACCATTATCACCACTGTGTCTGCCGGGATTGCTACTTCTATTTTTAACAGCATGCTGTCCTCCACCGGCTATGTGGCGCCGTACCTGGTGTCACCGGGGGTGTATAATACCCAAAATGCCGCCTGCCAAAGCGCCATTACCTGGTGCTTTTTGGGCTTTGAGGCCATCGGCGGACTGGTGCTGGCGCTGATGGTGTCCCAGATCAAGGTGGAGAAGAACCTGCCTGCCGTGACCGCCGCCCTAATGGATCGCAAGCGTCGCCAGGCAGAGGAGAACGGTCTCACATGGGTAGACCCGGTAGAGGAGGCCAAGCGGGAAGAACAGGAGGCCGCCGCTTTGGCAGAGGAGAAGCGACTGGAAAAGCTGCGCGCCCGCTGCCAAAAGAAAGGCTGGACTTTGAGCGGGAGAACGCCCGCTACCTGGAAAAGCGGCAGAAGAAAAGCCGAAAAAAAGAGAAAGCGCAAATAAAATAAGCAAGAGCGGTGCCGTGGGGCGCCGCTTTTTGCGCCGGTTTGACAATCGGCGGCCATTTGCATATAATAAATGCAGCAAAAAAAGAAACGGAGCCGCTATGAAACAGTATTTGGAAGTTGGACTGCTAAACAATACCCACGGTGTCCGCGGGGAGATGAAACTCACCCTGTGGTGTGACGATCTGGACTACTTGCGCCGCTTTCAGGTGTTGTATTTGGATCCGGAGGGGCAGCGCCCGCTGCATGTAACAGCCCTGCGCCCCCAAAAGCAGGGGGCCATTATCCGTTTTGCGGAGATCACCTCTATTGAACAGGCAGAGACCATCAAGGGCAAGGTACTGTACGGCGACCGAGCAGACGGCAAGCTGCCTGAGGGGCGCACCTATATTCAGGATCTGTTGGGGTGCCTGGTGATAGATGCAGACAGCGGCACCGCGTATGGCACGATCGCTGATGTGCAGAACTACGGCTCCTGCGATATTTACGATGTGCAGAAGGGCAAGGCACACACACTGGTGCCGGCCATTGACGATGTGGTGGTGGAGAAAGATGTAGCCGCCGGGGTGGTAAAGATCCGCCCTATGAAAGGACTTTTTGATGCGGATTGATATTATGACCCTGTTCCCGGACATGTGCCGCGCCGTGCTGGACGAGAGCATTGTGGGCCGGGCACGCAAGGCCGGGAAAGTGGAGATCGAAGCCACGGATATTCGGGCCTATACAGAGAATAAGTACAGGAATGTGGACGATACACCCTACGGCGGCGGTATGGGTATGGTGATGCAGACCCAGCCGGTATATGACTGCTACCAAGCGATTTGCCAGCGGGCGGGGGATGTGCCCCACCATTTGATTTATTTGACCCCTCAGGGCAAGACCCTGACCCAGCAGCGGGTCAAAGAACTGGCAGGTATGGAGCATTTGGTGCTGCTGTGCGGCCATTATGAGGGCATTGACGAGCGGGTGATTGAGGAGTTGCAGCCGGAGGAGATTAGCGTAGGGGACTATGTGCTCACCGGCGGTGAGCTGCCGGCGCTGGTGCTGGCGGACAGTGTAACCCGCCTGCTGCCCGGCGTGCTGTCTGACGCAGCCTGCTTTGAGGAGGAGAGCCATTATAACAGCCTGCTGGAGTACCCCCAGTACACCCGACCGCCGGTGTGGCGGGGCCGTGAGGTGCCGGAGGTGCTGCTTTCCGGCCACCATGCCAACATTGCCAAGTGGCGGCGGCAGCAGTCCTTGCAGCGCACCTTGGAGCGGCGGCCGGATCTCTTGGAACGAGCGGATTTGACAAAAGCGGACAAGAAGATTTTGGAAACGCTGAAAGCAAATAAAATTCTGTGAATTTTGCACAAATGGAGTGAAAAAATTTTGTGCCTAATTAACAATACAGACGAAGTTTGCCCCAAGGCGTTGACCGAACGGACTTTAATGGTATAATATATAAAGTACTGGGGTCGAGACGGCTTTCGACCCGAATCCATAAAATGTGTATTTGAGTTAAGCGAGGTAATCACTATGTTCGTGAAAGATGTTAAGGTGGAAAATCAGGTTGGCCTGCATGCGCGTCCCGCCACTTTCTTTATTCAGAAGGCAAATGAGTACAAGTCCTCAATTTGGGTAGAGAAGGAAGAGCGCCGCGTGAACGCAAAGAGCCTGTTGGGCGTGCTTTCTCTCGGTATTATGGGCGGCACGGATATCCGCATCATCGCCGACGGCTCCGATGAGGAAGAAGCTGTGGAGGGTCTGGTAGCCCTGGTCAAGAGCGGCTTTACCGAGTAACGGCCACACAATACGAACAGCGTATGCGGAGAATTCTTTTCTCCGCATTTTTTTATGGTGATCTGCATTGACTGAGAAAGAACTGCGTAGAAAAGCAATGGCACTGCCCACCACTCCGGGCGTGTACATTATGAAGGATAAGAACAAAAAGATCATTTATATCGGCAAGGCCAAGGCGTTGAAAAACCGGGTGTCTTCCTACTTTGGCTCCCACACCAACCACACCTTAAAGGTGATCCGCATGGTGGAGCACGCCGATGATTTTGATTATATCCTGTGTGACAGCGAGTTTGAGGCGCTGGTGCTGGAGTGTTCGCTGATTAAGCAACATCAGCCCAAGTACAATATCCTTTTGAAGGACGATAAGGGGTATAATTATATCAAGATCACCCCACCGCCGTTCTCTAAGATCAGCGAGTGCAAGCAGATGACGGAGGACGGCAGCAGCTACTTAGGGCCGTACACCTCCGGCTATTCCGTGAAGCAGGCGGTGGAGGAGACCTTAAAGATTTACAAATTGCCCCGGTGTAACAAGCAATTTCCCCGAGATTACGGCAAGTCTCGCCCCTGCCTGAACGGCTTTATGGGTATTTGCTCCGCTCCTTGTGCCGGTCGGATCAGCAAGTCTGATTTTGCCGCCAATATTGCAGATGCAGTGGATTTTTTAAAGGGCGGCAGCGCCAAGGCAGTGAAGGAATTGACTGCCCGTATGCAGGCGTGCAGTGCGGCCATGGAATTTGAAGAGGCTGCCAAGCTGCGGGACCGGATCAAGGCCATTCGTAATTTGGACGAACGGCAAAAAGTAGTGTCCATCAATGTGCCGGAGGAGGATGTGTTTGCTCTGGTGATCGCCGGAAAAAAGGCTTGCTTTGAGGTGATCCGCTTTGAAAACGGTCGCCTGACAGACAGCGAGCACTGGCTGCTGGATCCGCCGGAGGATCTGCCTGCCGCCCGCAGTGCACTGATCGAACGGTACTACTCTATGCGGGACCGGGTGCCTGCCCGGATCGCTTTGGACGGAGAGGTGGAGGACGAGGAACTGCTGCTTGCCTGGCTGGAGGATAAGCGAGGCAAAAAGTCAGCCTGATCCACCCGCAAAAAGGGGAGCACTTGTCCATTGTGCAGTTGTGTATCAAGAACGCCAACGAGCATCTGGCGCAGAACGCCGGGCGCTTAGGGCGAGAGTTCGCCGCCCTGGAGGAGTTGGCGCAACTGCTGGGATTGCCCCAGGCACCGGAATATATTGAGTCCTATGATATTTCTCACACCTTGGTGCGGATAATGTGGCGGGCATGGTGGTGTTTCACAACGGCCGCCCCATGAAGAAAGCGTATAAAAAATTGCCATTAAGGGATTGACGGTCAAAACGATGTAGGTTCTATGCAGGAGGTACTGCAGCGGCGCTTTACCCATTACCGGGAGGATCCGGAGGACAGTACCTTTAAGATCCTGCCGGATCTGATTTTGCTGGACGGCGGCGACGCCCAGGTGCACGCGGTGTTGCCGGTGCTGGCCGGTATGCATATTGATGTGCCGGTGTTCGGCATGGTCAAGGATAGCAAGCACCGCACCCGAGCCATTTCTACCGGCGGTGGTGAAATTCAAATCAACGCTAACCGTCAGTCCTTCACTTTAGTGTCTTCCATTCAGGAGGAAGTGCACCGTTTTGCGGTCAGCTACCACCACCAAAAGCACAAAAAATCCGCATTCAATTCCACTTTATTGCAGATCGAGGGCATCGGCCCCGCCAAGGCCAAGGCATTGCTGAAGACGTTGAAAACCGTGACCGCCGTGCGGGAGGCTACCCAGGAGCAGCTGGCTGCCGTGCCCGGCATTTCCCGGGAAATGCGAAGGCCGTTTATGCCTATTACCACGGTGAGACAGCGGCGAAATAAGCACTGCCATTTATTACAAATCGTAAAAATCCCGCCGGGCGACTTGACGAACGGTGCGGATGACTGTATAATGATAACCGTATAAAATTAAGGAATGTTGCACAATGATGCGAGTAATTACCGGTTCCGCACGGGGCAGACGGTTAGAGACCCTGCCCGGTGAAGATGTGACCAGACCTACAACAGAATCCGTCAAAGAGGCGTTGTTCTCTATGATCCAATTTGATATTGAGGGTCGCCGTGTGCTGGATCTGTTTGCCGGTTCCGGCCAACTGGGGATCGAGGCGCTGTCTCGCGGCGCCCGCAGTTGTACTTTTGTGGAGAACAACCGTGGCGCCAAGCAGGTAGTGGAGCGGAATTTGGCCCACTGCCGGCTGGAGGAGCAGGCGAATGTGGTTTTTTCCGATGCTGTTTCGTTCTTAAACCGCAGCGGGACCTATGATTTGGTACTGCTGGACCCGCCTTACGGCAAGGGCATTTTGCAGCGGGTGCTGCCCGTACTGGTGCCCCGCTGTCTGATGACGCCATGGTGGTGTGCGAGTCCGGGCGGGATGAGGAACTGCCGGCCCAGGTAGCTCTTTTGTACTGGATCGGGAGCGGCGCCACGGCAAAACCAAGATCGCCCTGTATCTTCGCGGAAAGGACTTGGCAGAATGAAAACAGCCATTTGCCCGGGCAGCTTTGACCCGGTGACCCTGGGGCATTTAGACATTATTGAACGCGCCGCCGGCCTGTTTGATCAGGTGACGGTACTGGTGATGCAAAACAGTGCCAAGCAGGACAGTCTCTTTACCGTAGAGGAGCGTTGCCGCTGATTCGCCGCTGCCTGCACGCAGAAAACATTCAAATTGATACTTATGACGGCCTGCTGGTGGACTACGCCAAGCAAACTGGTGCGGCCGCTGTGGTAAAAGGGCTGCGCGCTCTGTCTGATTTGAGTACGAATTTCAGCAGGCGCTTACCAACAAAAGCCTGTGTCCGCAACTGGAAACGGTGTTTCTTACCGCCAAGGGGGAAAATATGTTTTTATCCTCCAGTATGGTGAAGGAAGTATGCCGTCTGGACGGGGATATTTCCGCCTTTGTGCCCAAAGAAATTTTAGATGACATTATTGCAAGATGTAAAGGAGAGCGTTAAATATGACCAATACGGATATTTTGCTGGAAGACCTGGAGGATGTGCTGGACGATGCCACCTCTATGCCCATGACCAAAAAATCTTTGGTAGATGTGGACAAGATCAAGACCATTATTGAGGACATTCGACTGAATACCCCCCAGGAGACCAAGCAGGCTAAGGCCATTGTGACTCCAGAAACAATATTTTGGACGAGGCCAAGAAAGAGGCAGCCAAGATCATCAGCGAGGCGCAGGCCCAGGCACGGGAACTGGTGGCTCGCGATCAGATCACCCAGAACGCCCAGAAAGAGGCGACGGAGATTATTGCCAAGGCCCACAGCGAGGGCGAGGCTTATGTAAAGCAGGCGCAGAACCAGGCTTCCGAGTTGCTGGGCAAAGCCACCACCCAGGCCAACGAGATGGTGACCACGGCACAGAACAAGAGCCGTGAGATGCTCACCGCCGTAAACAATTATGCAGACGACACCCTGCTGGAGATCGACGACTCTCTGTACAAAGCCCTGAGCGATGTGCGCCGTATTCGTCAGAACATTATGAACAGTCAGCACAGAAATACCTCTGCAAACGACAATCCGTAAGAAACGGCAACGGAGCACTCCCATATATGCGGGTGCTCCGCTTTTTTTTATTCATAAGTAAAGGAGTGCTTCTTTTGACCGCCATGACCACGATTTTATGGCTGACGGCCGTTGTTATTTTGGGCTGCGTTTTGTTTCAGCGCCTATCCGGCAAGGTGGGCGTTCCGGCGCTGCTCTTTTTTATTTTATTGGGTATGTTCTTCGGCACAGATGGCGTGGTGAAGATCCCCTTTGACAATTTTGAGCTGGCACAAAATGTGTGCTCCGTGGCATTGCTGTTTATTATGTTTTACGGCGGCTTTGGTACCAATGTGCGCTCGGCGCGACCGGTGGCCGCTCAGGCGGTGCTGCTGTCCTCTGTGGGCACGGTGCTCACTGCCGGACTGGTGGGCGTGTTTTGCCACTTTGTGCTGGGGGTTGCCCTGTGGGAGAGCTTTCTGATCGGTGCGGTTATCAGCTCCACCGACGCAGCGTCCGTGTTTTCCGTGCTGCGCAGTCGGCACTTGAATTTGAAATATCATACCGCATCGCTGTTAGAGGTGGAGAGCGGCAGTAACGATCCGTTTTCGTATATGCTCACCACCATTGTGCTGTCTGTGATGCACGGTGGAAGCAGCGGCGGCCAATTCGCGGTCATGCTGGCGGCACAGATTGGCTATGGCGTGCTGTTTGGCGTGGTGTTGGCACTGGCGGGTCGATGGGTGCTGGGACGCTTTCGCTTCTCTGCCGGGTTTGACGCGGTGTTTGCTGTGGCAGTGGCGCTGCTGGCCTATGTGCTGCCGGAAATGCTGGGCGGTAACGGCTATCTCAGCGTATATCTGACCGGCATGATTCTGGGCAACAGCCGGATCCCCAACAAGTCCGGGTTGGTGCACTTTTTTGACGCTGCCACGGCACTGATGCAAATGGTACTGTTCTTCCTGCTGGGGCTGCTGGCATTTCCGTCCCAGCTGCCGCGCATTGCGCCCCGGGCGCTGCTGATTGCCTTATTTCTGACCTTTGTGGCCCGCCCGGCAGCGGTGGCGCTGCTGCTTACGCCGTTTCGTGCGCCTCTTCGCCAGCAGCTGCTGGTGAGTTGGTCCGGTCTGCGTGGCGCGGCGTCCATCGTATTCGCCATTATGGCAACCATGCACCCGGCGGTGATGCAAAACGATGTGTTCCATATTGTGTTCTTTATTGTGCTGTTCTCCGTGCTGCTTCAGGGTACCTGTTTGCCTCGAGTGGCGGCAAAACTGGGCATGACCGATGACGGCGCCGATGTAATGAAAACCTTTACCGACTATGTGGATGAGGTACCGGTGCAGTTCATCCGCTTTTCTCTGCCGGAGGGGCACCCTTGGGCAGGGCAAGCTGTGCGTCAGGTGGTGCTGCCGCCGGCGTCCATTTTAGTATTAGTTCTTCGGGGAGATCGGCGGATCGTGCCGGACGGCAGTGTGCAGCTGCAGGCAGGAGATACTTTGATCCTGAGCGGCACGGCTGCGGGAGCGGTAGAGGGCGTGCATTTGTATGAAAAAACGCTGGATGCGGACAGCAGCTGGCTGGATCAGCCCTTATGCCGGATCCACACCGGCGATCGGCTGGTGATCCTGGTGCGCCGGGGCGGGCAGATTTTAATTCCAGACGGCGACACGGTGCTGCGTTTGGGGGATCGGTTGGTGATTAACGATCCGCAATCTAAATCATAAGCAGAAAAAGAAAGACGTACAGTCGTTTGACTGTACCGTCTTTTTATGTTTTCTCGGATTTATTCACCGTCTGTGCGCTTGTGCTCTCGATCCACGATGTAGGCGTGTACCTTGTCAGCCAAGTCGCCGTACAGCTTGAACTTGCGCACAAAGACGATCAGCGCCAGCAGCACCAGAATGGGCGGCACGCCAAAGGCGATAAAGCCGATGGCCGTCTTGGTGGCGTCGTTGATGTGCGCAGTGACGATCTGCTGGTTGTAGTGCATCAGACCCAGACCGCCAAACAGAATGATGGTCTGAATGGTGTAGGCCATCTTCTGCAAAAAGCCTTTCATAGAGAAAGTGATGCTTTCGTTGCGCTCACCGTTCTTGTATTCGCCGTAGTCCACAATATCTGCCAGGAAGATGGTCTGCGCCACAAACATGGAGCTGATCCCCACGGAGGAGATAATGTAACTGATGTCCAGCGCAATGGTAAGCTTCAGTATCGGGCCGAAGATATACATCAGTATGTAGCCAAAGATGGTCATACACAGAGAGATGATGTAGATGGCGCGCTTGGAGAATTTCTTAGACAACAGCGGAATGACCAACAGACCCACGGCAGAGCCGACGGCGCCGATGGTAGAGAACATGGACTGTGCCGTGGGCTTTTCCAACACATCGGTAAAGTAGTACACGGCGGTGCCGCTGGTCAGGTACCAGCGGCGTTGGAGAGCATGGCAAAGATCATAAAGATGACCAGTTGATCGTTATGCGCTACCACTTGGAACATTTTCTTAAAACTGAATTTTTCCTTATTTGCCTTGTAGATTACATGACGCTCTTTGGTGCTCAGCACGCAGATCAGGGAGAAGCATACCAGCGCCACGGCACAGATCAGTGCCCAGCGAGAAAAGCCGGAGGCGCTGTACCCCTTGTCGGTGGTGATACCGTCGGACAGCTTGGGCAGGATCAGCGGGGTCAGAATGGTAATCAGTCCCTGTCCGATACCGCTAAAGGTGCGCGCTACGGTGGCTACCAGGTTTCGATCCTTCGGGTCAGAAGTAAAAGAAGGCACCATGGACCAGTAGGGAATATCTGCCATGGTGTTGGTCATGCCCCACAGAATGTACATAAAGGCAATATACACATAGAGCCGGGTACCGCTCATGCCGAAGCTGGTGAACAGTAGGGTCAGCACAACGGCATTGGACAGCGCGCCGATGATGATCCAAGGGCGGTATTTGCCCATTTTGGTTTTGGTGTTGTCCACAATGGTGCCCATCATCGGGTCGTTAATGCCGTCCCAAATGCGCGCCAGCGGGGTGAGCAGCAGCAAAAAGCCCTCTTTCAGTCCCAGTACGCTTGACAGGTAGTAGGACAGGTACGAGTAGAACATACCGTAGCTTAGGTCCAGTCCCACTGCACCGATGCCGTAACCCAGCTTTTCACGCCAGGTGGTCTTGTATTCATCCATAAGCAGTCTCCTGTTTTGACTCAAAGTTCCCTTTGAGCATTATTTTTTACAATTATAGCATATATAGTGCACCCAGCGCAACAAATTTTAAAAAACGCACCAAACCTTGTGGAAAAAGTGGAGTAGTTACAAAAGAGTTACAAATCATTTAAGGGTTGACATATCCTTGGCTGCCCATTATAATAAGTACGAGTGGTGAGAGTTCCACTGAATTCCACCGTTTTTCATCATTGTCCCTAACCGAACCTGAGATTTGGGCGGGATTTACCATAAATGCATTCTGTTATCTTAGCTGAAAGGAGGCGCCGCTTGTGAATTTAGGTATCTTTGTGGGTACATATATGGACCAGAAGCTGGACAGCAAAGGGCGCCTTTCTGTTCCGGCCAAGTGGCGGGAACGCCTGGGAACGGAATTTTTTATGGTTTGTATGAACCTGCGGGGCAGCACCTGTATCAAATTGTATCCGCAAGATGAGTTTATGCACTGCGTGGAGGCTCTGGACGATGGTACCGCTAACGAAGTGTATGAGAAAAACAAAATTTTCTTCTCCAACGCAGAGGAGTGTACGCTGGACGCACAGGGTCGCTTTACGCTGAATGCCCGGCTGAAAGACTATGCCGGTATGGAAAACGGCTCTACCGTGATTATGCAAGGTCACAAGCGCACCATTGAGATCTGGACCAATGAGGCTTCAACACCATGTTCAACGGCCTGCGGACGGATACCAATTTCCTGGATCTGATGGATGCCGGTAAAAAAGCGAAGCCGGCTTCGGAAGAGCAGACGGCAGGTGTATAAGATGGAATTTGTGCACAAGAGTGTGCTGTTTGCAGAGACGGTGGCAGCCATGCAGGCGACCCCGGGTAAATGCTGGTAGACGGTACGGCAGGGGGCGGCGGTCACGCGCGCGCTATTGCAGAAAGTGGCTGCCACTTGTTGGCAGTAGATCAGACCCGGACGCCATTGCGGTGTTGCACCGACGGCTGGACGATCTGCCTAATGTGACCATTGTACACGACAATTTTGCGAATATTAAAAACATATTGATTGACAGGGGTCTGAGCGGCATAGATGGTATGCTGCTGGATCTGGGAGTCAGCTCTTTTCAGCTGGATACGGCGGAGCGGGGCTTCTCCTTCCATCAAGACGCGCCGCTGGATATGCGTATGAGTAAGACCGGCCGCAGCGCTGCGGATGTGGTCAATACTTATGACGAGGCTGCGCTGGCGGATATTCTCTACCGCTATGGGGAGGAAAAATTCAGCCGCCGCATTGCCGCCAATATTGTAAAAGCCCGGCAGGAAAAGCCCATTGAGACTACATTCCAGCTGGTGGATATTATTAAAGCCAGTATGCCCCAGCGAGCCATGCGTGACGGCCACCCGGCTCGACGCTCCTTTCAGGCGATTCGCATTGAGGTTAACGGTGAACTGGATGTGCTGCAGCAGGCGCTGCACGACGCCTTTGACTGCCTGAACCCCGGTGGTCGGCTGGTAATTATTACCTTTCATTCCTTAGAGGATCGAATGGTGAAAAACGCTTTTGCCCAGTGGAGCAAGGGCTGCACCTGCCCCAAGGAATTCCCGGTGTGCGTGTGCGGTAATAAGCCCAAGGGCAAGGCGCTGAAGTCCGTTGCCCCTCGGCGGCGGAGCTGGAGGAAAACCCCCGCGCCCGTTCCGCGCGGTTGCGGGTATTTGAAAAATACTAAAGAAGATTGTAAAAAATAAAAGATGTGGAAAGGTCGGTGAGCCGAAATGACAAACAGCAGCGATTTCAGACGGTATGCGTATTCTGCGGACGCTTCCTATGCGCTGGAGGCGTTTAACGCCCACAGAACTGCGGCGGCACCTGCCTATCAGCCGCCTCGGCGGCAAAGAAAGCGGGAACTGCGGGTACACGAGAACACCCGTCTGAAAAGCGAGCAGCAGCTGCACGCCGAAGGGCGTATGGCTGCCAAGCAGGCGGCAATCCTGGTGGTCAGTGTGCTGGTGACCCTGGGTATGCTGGGCGGCGTGCTCTTTACCTTTGCACAGAAGAATAAACTCAATCATGAAGTGGCAAGCATCAATCGCCAGATCAGCGAAGCGCAGAGCGAGAGCACACGGCTGAACAGTCAGCTGGACGCCTTGGTCTCTGTGGAGATGATTGACCAATACGCCGTAGAAAAACTGGGTATGAGCAAAATGCAATCCGGTCAAATGCGCTATGTGGATGTGGACGCCTATATGCAGGCTCGCGCCAAGGCGCAAAAGACCCAGCCGTCCCCCGGCGCTTATGCCATGTGGTGCGGGAATAAGGAAAGAAGCATAAACGTATGATTGAGAGTTGGCAGCATTGGCTTCAACTCTCATAAGTATTTTATTCGGCCTGTCGAATGGGCATAAATCTGCGCTTATTGTGCAGAAAGGAGCATAAAACTGTGGCCATTTTCGGAAGAAAAGTGATGTACAATCGCATTACGATCCTGGGGATCGTTGTGCTGTTTTTGCTTTCTCTCGATGTGGCCCGTATTTTTTATCTGCAAGTGCTAAAGGGCGATGAATACGCCGCCAAGGCGGAGAGTCAGCAGCTGTCCGATACGGAGATACCGGCCATGCGCGGTACCATTTATGACAGCGACGGTAATATTTTGGCCCAGTCCGCTACGGTGTGGACCGTGTATTTGGATCCGCTGAACATTAAGGACAAACAGCGTCCGGTACTGATTGCGGAGTTGACCAAGCTCTTTGACTTGGACGAAGAAGAAGCCAAGGCGTTGGAAGAAAAAACCCGACAAAAAAATCATTATGTGATCGTGCGGGAGCAAGTGGAGAATAATATTAAAAAGCAGCTGGCGGATTTTATTGACAAGCAGGCAATGGCCAACTGCATTGGGATGGAGCAGTCCACCAAGCGATATTATCCGTACGGCTCGCTGGCCTCCAGTGTGATCGGCTTTACCGGCGCAGACGATCAGGGCTTGTCCGGTCTGGAGCAGAACTACAATGATCTGCTCACCGGTACGCCGGGACGGCTGATCACGGCTAAGGACGCCAAATCCAATAGTATTTCCGACGATTATTCCACCTCTATTGCTGCGCAGGACGGCGACTCTCTGGTATTGACCATTAACCAGACCATTCAGTATTATCTGGAAAAGGGGCTGCGGGAGACCATGGAGCAGTACCGGAGCAAGGGCGCCTACGGTGTGGTGATGGACTGCAACACCGGCGCGGTGCTGGCAATGAGCTCTATGCCGGATTATGACTGCAATGAGCCGTACAAACTCACTTACGATAAGAACAAAAAAGCCATTAAGAAAATTAAAGATAAGACCAAAAAGAGTGAGGCAGAGAGCGCTGCCGTACAAAATCAGTGGCGCAATTTTACCGTGTCTGACACCTATGTGCCCGGCTCCGTGTTCAAAACCTTTATTGCCAGCGCTGCGCTGGAGGAAAAAGTGGTGAATTTGAACACCAGCTACACCTGTACCGGCTCCATTCAGGTAGAAGATTACAAAATGAACTGCCACTACCACGCCGGTCACGGCACACAGAATCTGACCCAAGGACTGGAGAACTCCTGTAATCCGTTCTTTATCACCATCGGCCAGCGGCTGGGCGTACACAATTATTTCAAATATTTCCAGGGCTTCGGCTTTACGGATATTACCGGCATCGACCTGCCCGGCGAGGCCAGCCCCCAGTATTATAAAGAGAAGCAGTATGGCATTGTGGAATTGTCCTCCGCTTCCTTTGGCCAGACCAACAGCCTGACCCCCATTCAGGTGTGCACCGGATTGTGTGCCATTGCCAACGGCGGCACGCTGCTGAAGCCTTATGTGGTGTCTGAGGTGCGGGACGCAGACGGTAAAGTGGTACAAAAGAACAGCCGTACCGCTGTGCGCCAGGTGATCAGTGAGGATACCTCCAAAAAGGTCTGTAAGATGATGAAGGCCGTAGTGGATGAGGGCACCGGCAAAAATGGCTATGTGGCCGGTTACCGTGTAGGCGGCAAAACCGGTACTTCCACCAAGCTGGGCGAGTCCGCCGCAGGGGAGAAGGACAAATATATTGTTTCCTTTGCCGCTATCGCCCCCTCCGATGACCCGCAAATTGCTATGCTGATTATTGTGGATGAGCCGAATGAGGATCTGGGCGGCGGCGCACTGTGCGCGCCTATCGCTTCTCAGGTAGTGGAACAGGCCATGACGGAACTGGGCGTAGAGCCGGTTTATACCGACAGCGAACTGTCTGCATTGTCTACCGCCGTACCGTCCGTTACGGGCAAAACGGTGGAGAACGCAAAGTCCGTTCTTTCTGAGCAAAAGTACAAGTACAAGGTGGTGGGCAGCGGCAAAACCGTGGTGGCACAAAGTCCCTCCGGCAATGATGTGATTCCGGCCGGCGGCACGGTGTGGCTGTACACGGAGAGCGGTAAGGAAAAGAAGGTAAAGGTGCCTAACTTTACAGGCTGCTCCGTTAGTGAGGCCAAGGCATTGGCGCAGGCTCACAATCTGAATATAGAGATCACCGGCAACGATTTGTCCTCCGGCAATGTAAAAGCCTATCGCCAAAGCGAGAAGCAAGGCTCTATGGTTGCCCAGGGGAAAGTGGTCGTTGTATCGTTCAAAAATACAGAGTCCGTTTTAGACTGACAGAAGGGAAGATCGCAATGAAAGTATCCGAATTGCTGCAGGGGATCCCCTGCACCGGCACCTACAACGATGTGGAGGTGCTGGATGTGACCCAGGACTCTCGGCTGGTGGAGCCGGGGTATCTGTTTGTGTGCATCAAGGGCGCCAGCTTTGACGGCCACGCCGTGGCGGCAGAAATGCTGGAAAAGGGCGCCGTTGCCGTGGTTTGTGACCACGATATGGGGCTGCCCAGCCAGGTGATTACCCCCAATACCCGGGATGCCTATGCAACCATTTGTGCCAATTATTACGGCAACCCGGCAGAGAAGTTGCAGCTGATCGGCCTTACCGGCACCAACGGCAAAACCACCACCACATTCCTCATTAAGCAAATTTTGGAGAATGCAGGCAAAAAGGTGGGCCTCATTGGCACGGTGCAGAATATGGTGGGCAGAGAGGTTTACCCGGCCAAGTACACCACACCGGAGGCACACGAGCTGCAAAAGCTGTTTTCTTTGATGGTACAGGCCGGTTGTCAGTATTGTGTGATGGAGGTGTCCTCCCAAGCGCTGGCACAGGGCCGTGTAAAGGGACTTCACTTTGCACTTGCCGCCTTCAGCAATCTGACCCAGGATCATTTGGACTATCATAAGACTTGGGAAAATTACTTTAATTCCAAGCGTATTTTGTTTGAGAATTGCGACAAAGCCGTCACAAATGCAGACGACCAAAACGGCTTGAAGATTGTGGAGGGTCTGCCCTGTCAGGTGACCACTTATGCGGTGGATACCAACAGCGCCGACTATGTGGCAAAGAACCTGAACTTTAAGCCCAGCGGTGTGGAATACGAGTTGGTGGCGCCGGAAAATATCGGTCGCTGTCACTGCCCCATTCCCGGCCGGTTTTCCGTTTATAATTCGCTGTGCGCCGCTACTTGTGCGCTGGAACTGGGCGTGCCGTTTGGCGATGTGCTCACCTCCATCAGCAAATCAAAAGGGGTAAAGGGCCGCATTGAAGTGGTACCTACGACACGGACTTACGGTGATCATCGACTACGCCCACTCACCGGACGGACTGGAGAATATCATTTCTTCTCTGCGGGAGATCGCAACCGGTCGCATTATGACCCTGTTTGGTTGCGGCGGCGATCGGGATAAGACCAAGCGGCCCAAGATGGGACGGATTGCGGCAGAGTTGTCCGATTTTTGTGTGGTTACTTCGGATAATCCTCGTAGCGAGAATCCCCACGCCATTATTGAAGATATTTTAGTGGGTATGCAAGGCATCTCCACGCCTTATGTGGTTGTAGAAAACCGCAAGGAGCCATTGCCTGGGCACTGCATCACGCGGAGCCGGGAGACATTGTACTGTTGGCGGGCAAAGGCCATGAAACCTATCAAATTCTGCCTACGGGCACCATTCATTTTGATGAAAGAGAAGTCGTGGCAGAGATCCTCGGCGCGAGAAAGAATGAAAGCATTTACTTTACAGGAAGCGGCGGCAGCTTAGGCTTGCCCCAAATGCAAGCCCAGGCCACCCTGGCCGATGTTTGCACGGATACAAGAAAAATACAGCCCGGCAGCCTGTTTGTCTGCTTGCGGGGGAACGGTTTGACGGCCATTCCTTTGCATCTCAGGCGGCAAAGTTAGGTGCGGCGGCGCTCCTGGTGGATCACCCGGTAGACGCGGATGTGCCCCAGCTGGTGGTAACGGATACCGGCAAGGCGCTGCTCCAGTTGGCCGGTTGGTATCGGCGGCGGTTCCGGCTGCCGGTGGTGGGCCTGACCGGCTCCGTGGGCAAAACCACCACCAAGGAGTTTATCGCTCTGGTGTTGGGTGCCAAGTATAATACCTTAAAGACACAGCAACCTGAACAACGAGATTGGCGTGCCTCAAATGCTGTTCCGTTTGGAGGACAGCCACACGGCGGCGGTCATTGAAATGGGCATGAACCATTTTGGCGAGATCAGCCGTCTGACCCGTGCGGTGGCGCCCACTGTGGGACTGATCACCAACATTGGCGTGTCCCACATTGAGAACCTGGGTTCCCGGGCGGGAATTTTGCAGGCAAAACTGGAAATACTGGAGGGGATGGCACCTGATGCGCCCCTGATTGTGAATATGGATAATGATATGCTGCGCACGGTCAAGCTGGGGGACCGTCCGCTTTTGACCTTTGCCATTGACGATCAAAGCGCAGATTTTACTGCCACGGATATTGCAGAGCAGGGGAGCACCACCACTTTTACGGTGCACCACAGCACCTTTACCCGGCCGGTAACCATTCCCACTGTGGGTATACATAATGTTTATAACGCCCTGGCGGCTATGGCTGTGGGCTATGTGACCGGGGTGGACCCTGCTGCTGCTGCGTCAGCCCTGGCAAACTATGTGCCTGCCGGTATGCGCCAAAATTTGGTGCAGGTGGGTGGCGTGCAGGTGATTGAGGACTGCTATAATGCAAGCCCGGACTCCATGCGCGCGGCATTGCAAACCCTGGGCAAGCTGCCGGTGCACCGCCGCTATGCGGTGTTGGGAGCATGCTGGAGCTGGGGGATTACGCCAAGGAGGCACACACCCAAGTAGGCAAGATGGCGGCAGAGAATGGCATAGACGGCGTGCTGGCCTATGGGGCAGACGCTGCCTATATTGTAGAAGCGGCCAAGCAGGCGGGACTGGAAAACGCCCGACTGTTTGACACAAAAGAGGCGCTGGCGCAGTCGCTGGCGCAGCAGGTACAGCCCGGTGACGGTGTGCTCTTTAAGGGCAGCCGTGGGATGCACCTGGAGGATGTAATGCACACGGTGTATGAAAGGTGGGAGAAGGCGTAATGTCTATTGTATCTGTTCTGATCAGTTTGGTGGTGGCCTTTGCCGTCACTGCAGGGCTGGGGTTTGTGATCATTCCATGGTTGCGCAAGCTGCACTTCGGTCAAACCATTTTGGACATTGGCCCCGTGTGGCATAAGAAAAAGCAGGGCACGCCCAATATGGGCGGTTGATGTTTATTATCGGGATCATTGTGGCTTTTATCGTAGGCGCCTTGACCCTGCACTTTTCCGGCGAATCGCTGGAGAGCGCCTACTCCGAACTGCTCCCCGGGCGGGAGATCATTCTGCTGGTGGCGGGTCTGTGCCTGGCCCTCGGCAACGGATTGTAGGCTTTACCGACGATTTTATCAAAATCAAGCTGAAGCGCAACGAGGGCCTGTCTGCTAAGCAGAAGTCTCTGGGTCAGCTGATTGTGGCAGTGGGATATGTGGCGACCCTGTGGTTCTCCCACAATACGGTGTGGTACTTGCCTTTTGCCGGCTCCGTGAACTTTGAGCGCAATTTCGGCACCGGACTGCTGTTTTGGGTGCTGTCCATCTTTATCATTTACGGCACGGTAAATTCCGTGAATTTAACCGACGGCATCGACGGCCTTTGTTCCTCAGTGACCGCCACCGTAGCCATTGCCTTTATCTATTTTGGTATGTACTGCGGCTACACGGGTATGGCCATTTTGGCGGCAGCTATTTTGGGCGGTGTGTTGGGCTTCCTGTGCTGGAACTGGAACCCGGCCAAGACCTTTATGGGCGACACCGGAAGCCTGTTCCTGGGTGGTTTGGTTGCAGCTTTAGGCTACTGTATCAAGTGCCCGATTTTGCTGCTGCTTTTCGGTATCGTTTATGTGTGCGAGACCATGAGCGATATTATCCAGATCGGTTACTTTAAGATCACCCACGGCAAGCGTATTTTCAAAATGGCGCCCATTCACCATCACTTTGAGATGTGCGGCTGGAAAGAAAAGAAAATCTGCGTTGTGTTTTCACTGGTAAATGCCGCCGGATGTATTCTCGCTTTGGTGCTGCTGATTAAGGGCACCTTCGGAAAATAAGATTTGCAGAAAGAACAGAAAGGAGCATTCTGTGGCTTACCACGCAGATAACGCATTGCCTTCCCACAGCGAAGGGGAACGGGTGCTGCCGATGCAAAAAGGCGGCAAACAGCGACTGAAAAAAAGTGATATTTGGGTCACCGGCTCCTTTGATGTGCCTTTTTTGGCGCTGTCTTTGCTGCTGCTCACCATCGGGCTTGTGATGCTTTTTTCCGCCTCCTATGCCTATGCTTTTTATAATGATGATGGCAACAGCTATGCTTATATCAGCCGCCAGCTGATTTTTGCAGTTGTGGGGCTGGTGGCGATGTTTATTCTATCCAAGTTGAATTATAAGGTGATCCAGGCGGCTACTGTGCCGCTGTTGTTGGTCACATTGGCGCTGCTGTGTTTGGTGCTGGTGTACCACACAAATCTGCGGGCTTTCGCCGTTGGATCCCCCTTGGTCCCATTACTTTTCAGCCGTCGGATCTGCCAAGTTCACCATCTCGGTGGTGCTGGCCAATTATATCAGTCGGTACTACCACCAAATGCGCAAGTTTAAATACGGCTTTGTGTATCCCATTTTGGTCATAGCCGTATTTTGCGGGCTGATCTACTTAGAGCATCACATGTCCTGCACCATTTTGATCTTTCTCATCGGTGCGTCGCTGATGTGGGCCGGGGGCAGCAACTGGAAGTTGTTTGCCATCGGCGTTGGGATCGTGGCAGCCGTGGCGGTGCTGGTGGTGGTCAATCCGGAGTTGCTGGAGAATTACGCCGGCGAGCGTATACGCGCCTGGCTGGATAAAAGCTACTCGCCGGATGATCTGCGCTGGCAGACCAACAACTCCCTGTATGCCATTGGCTCCGGTGGTCTGTTTGGCACCGGCTGGGCAATTCCAAGCAGAAGTACCTGTATGTGTCTGAGCCGCAAAACGACTTTATCTTTTCTATTGTATGTGAGGAACTTGGCTTTGTTGGCGCTGCGTTTATTATTCTTCTGTTTGGGCTTTTGGTGTGGCGCGGTGTTGATATTGCCAAAAAGTGCCCCAATCGGTTCGGCTCCCTGCTGGTGCTGGGTATTATGGCTCAGATCGGGTTTCAGGTGGTGCTGAACATTATGGTGGTCACAGATACCATTCCCAACACGGGTATTGCTCTGCCGTTCTTCAGTTACGGCGGCACAGCACTGATCCTGTTGCTGGGCGAGATCGGCGTGGTGCTCTCCGTATCACGCAAAAACAATCAAAGAGTGGAGGTAAGCGAATGAAGCTCCTGTTTGCCACCGGCGGTACAGCCGGTCATATTAACCCGGCTTTGGCTGTGGCTTCCTACCTAAGAGAGAAATATCCCGAGGCAGAATTTTTGTTTGTCGGCACGGCGGACCACATGGAAAGCCGTCTGGTGCCTGCTGCCGGGTTTGATTTTAAGACCATTCAGATCAGCGGCTTTCGCCGTTCCTTTTCACCGGCGGCTATTGCCCACAATGTGCGCACGGTGGCCTGGCTGATGAAAAGCGAAAAGAAATGTAAACAGATCCTCACCGACTTTCAGCCGGATGTGGTGGTGGGCTTTGGCGGTTATGTCAGCGGTCCGGTGCTGCAACAGGCGGTGAAGCTGGGTATTCCCACTTGTATTCACGAGCAAAACGCCTACCCGGGCATTACCAATAAAACCCTGGCCAAAACGGTGGATCGGGTTATGCTGACGGTAGAGGACGCTGCCAAGCACTTAACGCCGAAAAATCCGCCGGTGGTTACCGGTCTGCCGGTGCGCGGTCAACTCCTGTGTGCCGATCGGGCGGCTGCTCGGGCAGGACTGGGCATACCGGACGGTCAAATGTTGGTGCTGTCCTTTGGCGGTTCTCTGGGTGCTAAGCCCCTGAATGAGGCCATGCTGCCCATTCTTCTGCGCCATGCAGAGGACGGCAGCTGTTACCATATTCATTCCGTGGGCACCAACGGCGGCGAATATTTAGAGAAGTTTGCGCAGGCGGGCTTTACCGATGGCCGCAAAGGCACGGTGGAAGTGCGCCAGTATATTGACAATATGGATGTATGTATGGCGGCGGCGGATTTGGTGATCGGCCGTGCCGGCGCCTCCTCTTTGTCTGAGATCGAGGCCATGGGCAAGGCATCCATTTTAATTCCCTCGCCCTATGTGGCAGAGAATCACCAGTTCCACAACGCGATGGCGCTGGTAAATCGTAATGCCGCCCGTATTTTGGAGGAGAAGGACTTGTCCGCAGATACCTTGTCTGCCATGATGGACGAGTTGCTTTCCGATAAAGAAAAGCTGTTTGAAATTGAGCGTAATGCCAAGGCTATGTCTGTGCTGACGCTCGCAGCCGCATTGCCGATGTAATCCTGGACCTGGCAAAGGCAAAATAACCCGATACACCCAAAGTCCCCTCCTTGCATAGTATGGCAAGTACGAGGGTGATGGAATGGAACAGTATGTAATCGAGGGTCAGACCAAACTCCGGGGCGTGCTGCCGGTGCACGGTGCCAAGAACGCTGCGCTGCCTATTTTGGCCGGCACGCTGCTGGTACCCGGGGTGTGTGAAATACATAATTGCCCGGCGCTGTCTGATGTGGCGGCGGCCGCTGCATTTTGCAGTCTCTGGCTGCCGGGTGCAGCAGGAGCGGGGGTAGTGACCGTAGATGCTATGACGATGAGCGGCACCTGTATTTCCGAAGAATGATGCGTACCATGCGCTCCAGCATGCTGTTTTTGCCGGCGATTCTCAGTCGGGCAGGCAGCGCCACCGTATGCTATCCCGGTGGGTGCGATATTGGACTGCGACCCATTGATCTGCACCTGTCTGCTCTGCGGCTGCTGGTGCTCAGGTCACGGAGGACGGCTGCTGTATGCACTGCACGGCGCTCGGTGGCCTGGTGGGTTGCCCCATACATTTGCCGTTCCCCAGCGTCGGTGCCACAGAGTGCGTGATGCTGGCGGCCTGTACTGCCAAGGGTGTGACTACCTTAATGAACGCAGCGCGGGAGCCGGAGATCGGTGATCTGGCAGACTTCTTAAATGCAGTGGGTGGCAAGGTGCTGGTAGATGCCAACGGCACGGTGACCGTTGAGGGTGTACCGTCGCTCCACGGCGCAGCACATACCGTGATCCCGGATCGGATCGTGGCGTCAACATATATGAGCGCTGCGGCTATTACCGGGGGTAAACTGTTGCTGCGGCAGGTGCGCACGGCGCATTTGGCACCGGTACTGCCGGTGTTTCAGGAGATGGGATGTGACCTGCGCGTGGACGGCACAGATCTATTGATCACAGCGCCGGAGCGGCTGCACGCCTTTAAGCGGCTGACCACCATGCCGTATCCGGGATTTCCCACAGACAGCCAGGCAGTGCTTGCCGCCGCAGCTGCCACTGCTCGGGGCACATCTGTGATTTGTGAGAATATATTTGAAAATCGATTTCGTTATACCTGCCAGTTGCAGCGCTTTGGCTGTGACATTGCTGTTAGCGGCAAAACGGAGGTGATTCGCGGTGTGCCTACGCTCCACGGGGCAAAGGCAGAGGCTACGGACTTGCGTGGCGGTGCCGCTTGGTGGTTGCTGCATTGGCTGCTGCCGGTACTTCCACCATCAGCGAAATTCATCATATTACCCGCGGTATGAGGACTTGCCGACCGTACTCACTGCGGTAGGGGCAAATATCAAGAGGACGAACCATGAAACAAAGGACACCAGAACCGCCTGAACAACGGCGCAGCGCTTACATGGATAATGGGCTGGAGCCGCCGAAGCTGTATCGTCGGGAGCAGCAGCAAGCCGCTTCCCGGCAGCAGCGCCAGGCGCCGCCGATGACCCGTCAGGAACGGCGCAAAAAACAGAATAAACGCCGCCGGCTAAAGCGCAGCGTCCGCCGGGCTTTGGCCGTGATCGGTTTGGTGCTGCTGGCGGTAGCGATTGTGGCGGTGCTGTGTCTGACCGTGTTCTTTAAGATCGAGAGCATTACCGTTACCGGCAGTAAGGTATATGACACGGAAAAGGTGCTCTCCGTTTGTACCATTGAAACAGGGGAGAACCTGTTTTTGGCAGATACGGACAAGGCAGCCCAGCAGTTGCAGCAGGCACTGCCGTATGTGTACAGTGCCAAGATTAAGCGCAAGCTGCCCGGCACCGTTCAGATTCAGGTGACAGACGCTGCACCGGCCTATGCGGTGAAGAATAAGGACAAGACCTATACCTTGATGGACGATCGGTTCAAGGTGCTGGAAGTGGTGCAGAAGAAGCCGAAAGAGAGTATTCTTATTCAAAAGGCCAATTTAAAAAGTGCCAAGGTGGGACAGACCGCCCAGTTTGCCAACAAGAATGTAGCAGCGTGCTTGACCCAGTTGGCACAGGCCATTCGTGATTATCAGTTCACAGAGGCAACGGCTATTTGCAGCGAGGGACTGAACAGCAACTCTATTGTATATGACGGTCGGATCGTCTTTAAGCTGGGCACCTGTGAGAAGCTGGAAAAGAAGATCCATCAGGGCTTAGCTGCCTGTGCACAGTTGGATCAGGATAACCCTTCTGTGAAAGGAACGCTTCGTTTAACAGGTGAAAAGCAATATTACTTTACAGAAGATTAGCTGTAAAGAAAATAAATGTACATATTTTAGACAAGTTTCGCACACTTGTGGAAACTGCACAAAGGCGAACCGGTTGAAAATCGGAAAAATTGTCAAAAACTTTGAGAAATATTCAAAAAAAGTGTTGCAAAAGGATTACAATATTGTTACAATATGATTTGTAAAGTTGTCTGCTGACAAACTGATGGATTTACAAAATAAATGAAGGAGATACATAATCTATGGCTCGTTATGAAATTGATACGGATGACAACAAGGTTGTTCAGATTAAAGTAATCGGTGTTGGCGGCGGCGGCGGTAACGCCGTGAACCGCATGGTAAAATGTAATATTCAGGATGTGGAGTTCGTTGCGATCAACACGGACCGTCCGGCTCTGGCTAAGTCTGCCGCTTCTCATAAGATTGAGATCGGCGAAAAAGCCACCAAGGGTCGCGGCGCGGCGCTAAGCCGGAGGTTGGCACTCGTGCCGCCGAGGAGAGCCGCGAGGCGATTACTGACGCTGTGACCGGCGCAGAGATGGTATTTATCACTGCCGGTATGGGCGGTGGTACCGGTACCGGCGCTGCTCCCGTTGTAGCGAAAATTGCCAAGGATATGGGTATTCTTACCGTTGGCGTTGTGACCACTCCCTTTGCTTTTGAGGGCAAGCGTCGCATGAATCAGGCAAAAGAGGGTATCGAGGATCTGGCTCAGTATGTGGACTCTCTGATGGTCATTCCCAATGAAAACCTGAAGTATGTGACCGATGAGAAGATCACGCTGCTCAACGCTTTTGAGATTGCTAATGATGTACTGCGCCAGGCGTGCAGTCCATTTCTGACCTGGTAAATGCTACCGGTCTGGTAAACTCTGACTTTGCCGATGTGACCGAGATCATGAAGGACGCCGGTTATGCCACATGGGTGTTGGCCGCGCCAAGGGCAAGGACAAGGCCGAGGTGGCTGCAAAGCAGGCCATCACTTCTCCGCTGCTGAACACCTCTATCGAGGGTGCCCGGGGCGTACTGCTGAACATTACCGCTTCTACGGATATCGGTCTGGAAGAGATTGATGCAGCTTCTACCATCGTGACCAATGCGGTTCACCCGGATTGTGAGATCATTTGGGGTGCCAACTTCGATGAGGAGCTGGAGGACGAGATGATTATCACCGTCATCGCCACTCGTTTTGGTGACGAAGGCCCCAATCATCAGATCAAGTCCACTACCGCTAACCTGGAGGTTGCACCGCCGGTAACCGAGCCTGTGGCGCCTACCACTGCTGCCCCCTCTGCGTTTACCAATAGCGACGATGACGCCTTTGATCAGATTGTGGATTTCTTTAAGAAGTAAGCAAGTTTGATACAAAAAGCGCTCCTGTTTTTCAGGAGCGCTTTGTATTTATACAGATCGTTCAAAAGTGGGCAGGATGTATATTTATCGTCTCTGTGGTATAGAAATGTGGAAAATAATGAGAAAGCAAGTGAAAGCCTTTACATTTTGCACATTTTCCACCGAGTTTTTCGCAAATTTCGTCCACAAACCAATGGAGACTTCCACAGTTTGAACATAGATTTCCACATCGATTTTCACTTTGTGATTTTGTAAAGGCGTTGTGCCTTACAAAGAGAAAGGACCGATATGCAGAATTTGCATACCGGTCCTTTTGATTTTTATGCACCGTTACCATTCACTTTTTGTATAAGAGCGAATGATGTTGGTAATGGGGTTGTCCCTTTTCCAGCCTTTGCCCTTACCGCCCTTGGCCTGGTCCTGGATCTTGCCTGCACGAATGGTGACAAAGTCCGCCTTGTCAATCAGTTTTTCCATTGGCGGAATATCGTCAAAGTCGTAGTCGCCGGTAACAGTGTCCAGCAGGGGGGTAGCCAGGGTGGTGTTGGCATATTTCTTTACCGCTGTCATGGCCATAATGATCAGTCGATTGTCCTCCGGCAGGGTTAGGGTCTTGGCACCGCGAATGTCCAGTTCATACAGGTAGAACCAGGCTTTCTTGGCGGCAATGTTGCCTCCGGGTGATGGCAGTGTGTGAATTCAAGGGCAATGTCCGCATCCTTAATGCGGGCGGTCTGCTTCAGTCCAGCCATATCCCACAGAAATGGCAGCTCTGCCATACTGTGAATGGTTAGGGTCTTTGTGCGCCGATCGGTGGCAAATTCCGCCTGCCGATCACCGGCGGTGCTGGCTGCCAAAAAGTACAGCTTGGTGCAGCCCTTGGGCAGCTCCAAAGTCTCGCCGCGAGCCACAAGCAGGTCGTTGCCGTCGCTGACCTGCGGCAGCTTAAATGTAATGCCCTTATAAGTGGGTACCTGCGGTAGCAACTCTGCCGGCAGAGAGAACCCGGCGCCTTGCAGAATGCAGTTACGCATATCCTCGTCGATCGTTAAGCCTTGGTGTTCACCGGAAGCTCCATTTTTTTAAATTTCTCTCGTGGCAGCTTTTCTGTCTCAAAGGTGAGTAAAAAGGTTTTCACTTCAAAGGGCTTCAAATCAAAGGTCAGTTGACCGTTCTGGATCTCTATCGGTTGAATCGGTCGCTCGTCTGCGGTGCACAGGGTGGCACCGGCGATGGCCCGATAGACGGAGAAGGTTACAGCCTTTTGTGCTTGGCCTGTAGCTTCGCCAACGCGGACGATATAACCGCTGCCATCCTCGCTTTTTTTAAAGGCGCGGAGTAAGGCGCTTTCTGTATTTAATGCAGCCGCGGAAAATGCGCTGCCCAGCTTGCCGTCCTTGCGGGCGGAGGTTTGGAATGCTACCAGCGGTTTGCTAAAGGCATCTGCCGCTGTTTGCGTACCGGTCTGCCAGCCGCCCTTGTGGCTGTAAATGCCAAAGCCGAAGCGGTTGCGCCCAAGGTCCATCAAATCCTGGCGCGCCTCTTTGATAAAGCGCCGGCGGGCGTGTGCAGGCAGGTGAGCCGCAGGGTGTGATCGTCCGGCTTGTCCCAGCCGTATTTGCTGTCGGAAAAGACGGACACGCCAAAGCCGCCGTCACTACCTGTCAGATCCGCCCACTTTTGGGCCGGCACTTCATACAGCTTTTCGTTATTATTTTCTCTGTGGATTACACCCAGTCCCAGGTCGTAGTCCGCGCCGTTTGCGGCGGCAACAAAGGGAAATTCAGCCTTGAGCATAGACCGGCGGCTGCGCCAATCCACAGCGTTCTCCACCCGAATACAGCTGCTGCCGGCGTCCAGGCTGATGATCTGTTCCACCTTAGATACGCCCAGTTGACGGCTGACTTTAATAGCCGCCTTGGCGGGGCCGCTTTCGATCAGCTCAAATTTCGGTGTGTTGGCATAGAGATAAGGCGCTTTGTCAATATCGGCCTTGCGCATTTCCCACGCCGGGTAGTTTAGTTCGCCGGTGTCGTGGAGCACAGCCAACTTAATGGGTCTTTCCAAAATCTGGCGCCCCAGCTCTTTATCATACAAAAAGGCAATATCGCCGTTTTTGTTCAGCAGCAGACGGTACTTGCGGTTCTCCAGCATGTGCTCGCCGCAACGCAGGTCGGTCTTTACCGGGCAGGGGGCGTTTGCCGCCGTCACATCCAATACCAGGTAGCCCATAGGAGGCACGGTGGCCAGCACCGCCATGTGAAATGCCTTGCCTTCTTTGTGGATTACCTGGCTGGGCAGCTCATTACCGTCTCGATCCAGCACCCGCAGGTACTTGCCGTTGTGATTCAGTCGCACATGGGCTTCTACCGATTCCGTTCGGGCAAAGGGCAGGGGATTGTGTACGATCAGGCGCAGTCCGTTACCCATTGGGTATCCAGTTGGTTGGCAATGGCACCCACTGCACCGGTGTATTCCCCTTGCAGCTGTACCAGCGAAGTGTGGTAGTCGTTCCACCCGGTATTGTAAATGTCCATATTGGAGGTGCCGGGCAGATCGTCGTGGAACTGGTGCTGGATCAGCCGCTCCCAAGCCTTGGTCACCGTTTCCTGCGGGTAGGTATAGACCCCCAGCAGCTCCGCAGTGGAGAGGGTGCTCTCCGCCACATCGGCCAGCACCTCACATTGGCGGTTCAGTCGCTTGCCCATCGCCCGGGCAGTGTAACCGCCGGCACCGTGCTGGTCATCAGCAGTTCGTTGTTCCACACGGGCAGACGATCCTTGTCGCTGTCCGGCAGCGCATCAATGTCCTTGAAAATTTGGTCGGACTGCGCACTGATAACATCAAAGTCTTTTTGCTCATTTTCTGCCGCGCTGGCGCACACGCTTTGCACGCTCTCCTCTGTGGGAGCGCCGCCAACATCGCCGGTACCGTACAGGTGCTGGGCATAGGGGAGACCGCCTTCAAAGGCGTTCTTTGCCACATCGTCAATGACGGACACTTCGCCGCGCAGGTCGCCGCTGAATTTGGAACGGTAAGACCGGGCGTTGGGGCACGCCAGCACACGGCTGCCGTCCACGCCTTGCCAATAACCCAGGGTAAAGGGCACGCCGTAGGCACTGCCCCAACTGAGCTTTTGGGTAGTAAAGCCCAGCAGCCCGGCATACTTCATCACAGACGGCAGCGCCTGGCCGAAGCCAAAGCAGTCAGGCAGAAAAATGTCCTTAGACTGCACGCCGAACTTTTCCTGAAAATACCGATTGCCAAGGAGAATATTGCGAAAAAGTGCCTCCGGAGAGGGAATATTCACATCGCCGTTCTCATAGCAGGCGCCGGCGGGATACCAATTACCGTTCTTTACAAAATTCTGAATTTCCGCAAAGGCCAAAGGATAATATTCCTCAATCAGCTGATAGCGAAAGGCACCTTCAAAATTGAAGCAGTAGTCGGGATAACGCTCGATCAGATCAAAGTTCTTACGCAAGGTATCCGGCAGGTATTCCTCAATGGTTTTGCGCAGATCCCAGCGCCACACCGTGTCCAGATGGGCGGTGGATACTGCATATACTTCTTCTTTTGCATACTTATTTCTCAATAATCTCGTAGGTAAATTCGTACTGCTCTTGCAGAGCCTTTACCTTGTCCTCATTGTCCTCAATAAAGGTGGGGGTGTACACGCTCTTACCATCCTTGGAGTAGTCGGCTACAATTTGATTCAATGCCTGCCAGGCCTCGTCCTCTTTCTCATAACCGTCGGCAAATTTGATCAAAAACTCTCTGTGTTTGGGAAGTCTGACTTTCATACTGTTCTCCTGTTCCGGGCATAGCCCATAAAATATACTTTATTATAATATTAAAAACATATTATTGCAAGAGCAGATCGGCTTTTTCTGCCAGCAGGGCGGCAGCGTGGGCAATGGCAGCCCGGGGCGGGGTGTCCTTATCTGTTAAGGTAATCACCTTGTCGCCCACCAGGGTGCCGTCCCCATCGCCGCTGATAACCACACAGCGCTTGCCCAGCTTTTTGGCGCGTTGCGCCACCTGAGAAGGCAGCTTGCCCATCAAGGTCTGCCGATCCGTGCGCCCCTCGCCGGTAATCACCAGGTCGGCCCCGGCAATGGCGCTGTCCAGATCGGCCAGCGCCGCCAGCAGATCAAAACCGCTTTGGGTGCTACCGCCCAGTACGCCGTACAGGCCACCGCACAGTCCGCCGGCTGCACCGGCACCGGGCAAAGCACTAACAGCATTAGGCAACAGCGCCGCCAGGTGCGCCATACCGTTGTTCAGCAGTTGTACTTGCGCCGGAGTGGCGCCTTTTTGGGGACCGAACACCGCAGCGGCACCGTTCTCGCCTGTATAAGGATTGGTCACATCACAGGCGTATGTAAAGTGCATACCCTTTACACAATGTTGGAAATCCGACGGGATCTGCAACCGCTCGATCCGCTGAAGATCGCCGCCGGTGGGGTGGGGGATAGAAGTCCCGTTTCGGTCATAAAATGCCACGCCAAGAGCGGCCAACGCACCGGCGCCGCCGTCGCACATACCGCTGCCGCCAAGGCCGATGATAAAATGGTGAAAACCAAGGTCTATGGCGCTTTTTAGCTGCATACCCACGCCGTAGGAAGAGGCGGCCATAATGTCCTTTTTCGTCTGTAAAGCGCAGGTTGCGGCGCACTCAATCAGCGTCGTATCGCCCCAGGTGTACAGGGGTGCTTGTATTGTATGACCATATAGGTCAACGGCATTTTTGTAAAGGATAGCGCCCTTACAGGCGTCAACGCAGCAGGTGCCAAATCCCTCGCCTCCGTCGGACAGAGGCAGGGTGGTACCGTCACCCCCGGGTGGGTCAGCAACGCTTGCGCCAATATATCACACACCTGCCGGGCGGACAGAGAGCCTTTGTAACTATCCGACGCAATGAGAATGTGCATCTTCAATCAACCTCCTGAGTGCCGCTTGAAAGTCTTTATCCTGTTCTGCCGTGCGCTTGGACGGCCCTTTCAGCTGGTAGCCGCCTCGCCGGGCTTTCTTGGCTGCGTGGCGGGTGAGCAGCAGCGTGTCAATATTGGCATCGGTGAGCCGCTTGCGTTTTGGGTAATGGGATAGCCCCGCTTGGCCAGCACCATGGCTGCCAGTCCGTAATCCTGGGTCACCACTATGTCTCCCGGCTTCACCTGGCAGATTAGGGCAAAGTCTGCGCTGTCGCTGCCTTTATCCACCGTGACGACCCGGGCGTTTTTCTCTTTAACTCATGGCTGGTATCGCAAAAGAGTATGGCCTCCAGCCCATGTTCGGCTGCTGCTTGCAGAGTCAGATCCACCACCGGGCAGCCGTCAGCGTCAATTAAAATCTTCATAGCCATATTGTACCACAATTGAATTTTGGTTGCAATTCTGTTATACTGGCGTAAGAAAGGCGGTGACGATATGCGAATTTTAATTGTGCGCCATGGCGATCCGGACTATGAGAAGGACTCTTTGACCCCCAAGGGGTTCCGGGAGGCAGAGCTGTTGGCGGAGCGACTGTGCAAATTGGATGTAAAGGCATTTTACTGTTCACCTTTGGGCCGAGCGCAGGACACGGCACGACCCACTTTGCAGCGTTTGGGGCGCAGCGCAGAGACTCTGGATTGGCTGCAAGAATTCCGCGGCAAGGTGCGCCGGGGGTTGAAAGTGAAGGGCTGTTGGGATCGGCTGCCTTCTTACTGGTGTAAGGAGGACAATTACTATTCGGCCGATGCGTGGTTGAATACGCGGCTGATGCAAAGCAAAAATGTGGAGAAAGAGTATCGCTATGTATGCCGCCATTTGGACACCCTGCTGGCGCGGCACGGCTATCGGCACAACGGTCGAGTGTTTGATGTGGTAGACGGCAATCATGATACCATTGTTCTGTTTTGTCACTTTGGCGTAGAGGCGGTGCTGCTCAGCCACCTGCTCTCTGTATCGCCGATGCCCCTTTGGCACAATTTTGTGGCGTTGCCCACCTCCGTTACCACATTGGTGACCGAGGAGCGGGAGCAAGGAATTGCCACTTTCCGTGTGCAGCAGTTTGGCGATTTGTCCCACCTGTATGCGGCGGGGGAGCCACCGGCGTTTGCCGCGCGGTTTTGCGAATGCTTTGCGGATGATACCCGCCATTAAAAGGAAAATAAAAAATGCACCTTGCCCGGGGTCCATCCCGGTAGGGTGCATTATTTTTGTTCTCGATGCGCGCGCAGTAGGCGGATAGCACCGCCACCAGCACAGCGCCAAGCCCCATACCCGTGGCGATCTGTAAGGTTTGTGCAGCATAAGCAACGGCTTGATTCGGCTGGCCCCACAACAGGTATTGCATGGCGTAGTAGATGGCGCTGCCGGGCAGCAGAGGTACGGTAGAGGGGTAGAGCAGTACGGTGGATGGGGTCTTCAGCACACGTGCCAGCAGTTCTGCGTACAGGGCAACGGCCAGCATGCCCCATAGGGTGGCGCCAAAAGCCCCCATGCCATTTTCTTCGGCAAACTGATATACAGTGCCGGAAAGCAGACCGCCAAAAGTTGTAAAGAACAGCAGTCGCCGCGGCACCTGCATTAAAACAGAAAAAGCGAAAGTGCCAAGGGCACCGGAGAGGATCTCTCTCACCGTCCACGCTCCCCGGCAGCCAAAGGGCAAAGGCACAGCCCAGGGCGATAGCCAGGGCACACAGCACCGCCTCTGCCAGTTGCAGCAGTCCGGCCAGCAGATCACCGTCAATCATATCTCGTAGCGCGTTGCCCACCGTCAGCCCCGGCACCAGCAACATAATGGTGCCAATGAGTATGTTGGCGCCCCGTAGGGGCAGTCCCAGTGCCTGCGGCGTAAACGCCAATAGACCGGCTACCGTGGCGTCCAGCAGCACGGCAGTAAAGCCGGATTGCAGTGCCGGTCGATAGCCGGACACTAAAATGCCAAATCCGCCGCACAGCACCGCTTCTGCCCAAGTGCCGCCAAAGTAAATGCAAAAGGCGGCAGTGGCCAAAAAGGTGCATAGCAGTCGGGTGCGCCTGCTGTATATCCGGCGTTTGGTGACAGTCCAGTCTACTGTCTCGCCCCTGCACAGGCGGCGGGACAGGGTATTTAGTCGATCCAGCTCTGCCAGGTCAATTTCCTCCGGTCCCAAGCGCTTGTGCCGGTGTGGGTGGTGTTGTCCGCCAGGATCACCGTGGCGGTGAGTATGCCCGGCACAGCCCACACCTGGGCATCTGTGGCACCGGCGGCATAATTGATCCGGGTGACTGTATCTTCTGTGCGGCGCACTTCGCCACCGCTTTCCATCATAGCCGCACCGATCTCCAGGGATAGACGCAGCGCTTGCATTTTTTGCGATTCCATATTCTTAGTGTGCGCAAAGCGGGAAAAATATAAAAACCCTCTTGGTGCATATTTTACATCAAGAGGGTTTTTTCTATTGACTGTCTTTACGGACTTGTGCGTCTTTGCTTGCGCTTTTTATTTTTTGGACCAGGTGGAGGGGGAGAGTGCAAACCAAAGCGGGAAGATTTCCAACCGCCCCAGCAGCATTGCCATGGACAGAACAAATTTGGACAAGTTCGAGTATCCGGTATAGCTTTGCACCGGACCCACCAGCCCCAGGCCGGGACCGATGTTGTTAAAGCAGGACACCGTGGCGGACAGGTTGCTCTCTATATTAAAGTTCGGCTCCAACGAAAGAATTAGAAAGATCCCGGCGATGAAGGCAAAATAAATGGGAAAGTAGGCACTGACGCCGTTTAAGGTCGCGTTGTCTACCCGCTTGCCTTCTAATTTGACCACGCCTACGGAGCGGGGGTGCAGCATGTGACGCAGTTCCCGGCGTATGAGCTTAAACAGCAGCATTACGCGGGAGACCTTCAGTCCGCCGGCAGTAGAACCGGCACAGCCGCCCACAAACATCAGCAGGAATAAAATGGAACGGGACAGATCCGGCCACAGGTCAAAGTCTGCCGTAGAGTAGCCGGTGGTGGTCAGGATAGACGCCACTTGAAAGGTGGATAGTTGCAATGCCTTGCCCACGCTGTGGTACAGATTGTAAATATTGGCGGTGATCAGCGCGTCGCCACACCGAAGATGCCCAGGTAGCACCACAATTCCTGACTTTTGAATAGGGAGCGGAAGTTGCGCAACAGCGCCAGATAATACAGGTTAAAGTTGACGCCGAACACCAGCATAAATATGGTAATGACCACCTGACAATAGGTGGAGTAGCTGCCGATACTGTCTGCCTTAATGCCAAAGCCGCCGGTGCCTGCGGTGCCAAAGGAATGCACCAGTGCGTCAAACAGGGGCATTTTGCCGCATACCAGTAAGATGACTTCCACTGCGGTGAGAAAAACATAAATCAAATAGAGAATCCGCGCGGTCTGTTTGGCGCGGGGTACCAGCTTGCCCACAATGGGACCGGGCATTTCCGCTCGCAGGATGTGAATGGAGCGGTCCGTAACCGAGGGGATGATGGCCATAATAAAGACCAGCACACCCATACCACCTACCCAGTGGGTAAAGCTGCGCCATATCAGCACTCCGTGGGGCATGGATTCCACATTGGTCATTACCGAGGCGCCGGTGGTGGTGAAGCCGCTGACTGTCTCAAAAAAGCGTCAAAGAAGTTGGGCAGCGCGCCGCTGAGCACAAAGGGAATACAACCGATCAGGGACAGGGCAATCCAAGCAAAGGCCACGATTACAAAGCCCTCTTTGGCGTAGATCACCCGGTCTTTCGGCTTAAAGATCAGCGACAGGGCGATACCCAGTACCAGGGCTATGCCGATGGTAATGAGAAAGGGCAGCGGCGTTTCTTTATAGAGGAGCGCCACCACCAGCGGCAACAGCAGCATGGCTGCCTCCGCCAGAACGATCTTACCGATCATGTAAAATACCATTTTACGGTTCATGGTTTCTGTTCCTCTAATCCTTATTTAATAATATCCGTCAGGTCGTGCAAGCGGCGATTGGCAGCCAGCACCACGACTTTGTCTCCGGGCATAATCTTGTCCTCGCCGGTGGGAATAATGGTTTTTCTGCCACGAATGATCCCGGCGATCAGGGTGTTTGGCTTTAATGCCAGGTCTTTCAGCGCCGTTTGGGTTATGGCAGAGCTGCCGCAGACTTTGAACTCCAGCGCCTCCGCCTTGCCGTCCATAATTTTATACATCGTTTCCATATTACTGTCCTGGGAATTGCGCAGGGCACGGGCATAGCGAACCACCACATCGGAGGTGATGTCTTTCGGCGACACCAGGCAGTCCAGCCCCAGCTTTTCCGCCATATCGCCCAGTTCGTTGCGGTTGACCTTGGAGATCACCTTGGGTACATTCTGGGACGCAGCAAACAAAGACATTAAAATGTTTTCCTCATCAATGCCGGTGAGTGCTACAAAGGCGTCCATAGAACGCAGCCCCTCCTCCAACAGCAGCTCCTGCTGGGAGCCGTCGCCGTTAATGATCACAGCGTTTGGCAGGGCCTCACACAGATTCCGGCAGCGTGCCCGATTTTGGTCGATGATCTTAACATTGTTGCCGGTGTTGGAAAGCATTTTGGCCAAGTAAAAGGCGGTGCGGCTGCCACCCAGGATCATTACATCTCTGGCCTGCTTGCGCAGCACGCCCAGGCGTTTGAGCAGCTTTTGAATTTCAGCGGGAGAGGCGGTTAAGCTGATTTTGTCGCCCCCGTGGAGAATAAAGTTGCCGTCAGGGATAAACGCCTGTTCTCCTCGGCGCACAGCGCAGATCAGCACCCGGGTATGGTACTTCTTTTGCAGGTCGATCAGGCGAATGCCGTCCAGTATAGAGTCCTCTCGCAGGCGCAACTCTGCCATTTCAAAATTTCGCCCGGAGAAGTATTCAATCTTCACCGCAGAGGGTACTTTGAGAATATTAAACAACTCCTGTGCGGTAAGCAGCTCCGGGTTGATGGACATAGAAAGGTTCAGCTGCTGGCGCATAAAGCCAAGGGAACGGTCGTTGTACTCCGGGTTACGCACCTGGCGATGGTGTGCTTGGCGCCCATTTTGCGGGCAAAAAAGCAGCACAGCATATTCATCTCGTCCGAGCCGTGGCAGCCACCACCAGTTCCGCCTTGTCTACCGCTGCTTCCTCCAGGGTCTCACAGTCGCGCCGTTGCCGCAGACGCCCATCACATCATACATATTGGTGATCTGTTCCAGAACGTGGGCGTCCTTTTCCAGCGCCACTACATCGTGCCCCTCGGCGGACAGGCTCTCCACCAGGGTGGAGCCGATCTTACCACAGCCAACAACAATAATATTCATTCTTTTTCCTCATTTAATTAGATTTAGTAGAATTACAAACCTATACTGCCCCAAATCATACCACTTTCATACGGGATTTGCAATATACCTTTGCTAAAAAATAAAATGAAAAACCGTCTGCCCCAGGCAGACGGCTCTTGCTTATTGGTTTAAGGTGTTGCGGATCTCTTTGCGGGCGGCCCGTTCCAGGGTGCGGGCGTCTGTAATGACGGTTTTGTCGTAGCAGTAGCTGATGGATTGGGTCAGCCCCAGCAACAGAAACAAAAAGATCATCTGCTTGGGGGAGTTGAAGATAAAGTCCGACAGCCCAAAACCCAGGTACAGCACCAGGGAGGTGAACACGCAAAACACAAGGGTCAGCTTTCTGGAATTGTTGGTGTTGATTTCCAGCAGTTTGCCGGCGCTCCAGATCAGGAGAATGCCCAGCAGAATAATACCGACCACCCCAAGCTCTACCCAAAATTCAATCACAAAATTGTGGGCGTGGGGTTTGTCCAGATTATACATATACTTGAGAATGTTGCCGGTTTCCTCGCAGCCGAAGCCGGTGCCGATGAAAAATGCCCGGGTGTGGGAGAGCACATAATCAATCAGGCTTTCCCAAATATTAAAGTGCGCCACAGAGGACTTTTTGGCCTCGCCGTTGCCCCCGGAGGAGAAGATAATGCCGTACCGGGTGAGAATGGAGGGCACGATCACTGCAATGGTGGGCAGGAAGATGGTGAGCATCTGCTTCCAGTACCGGCGGCACAGTACAATGAACATAAAGACCCAGCCGGCCAAAGCAATCACGCAGCCGGCGCGGGTTAGGGTGGAACTGAGCCCGGCACTGATGAGTACATTGGCAAGAAAACACAGCACTTTCTGTTTTTTCGTTTTGGCGTTTAAGAACAGGTAAATGGAAATGGGATAGGCGATCACCATATGGGTGGCCAGCAGATTAGGATTGGAAAAAGTGCCGCTGGCTCGGGAGTCAAAGGTTTTGGTGCTGATGGCAAAGGGCAGGTGGGTGTAAACGAATTTGTCCAGTCCCTTGTACAGCGGGGTTACCAGCACGGCGCCGTCCGGAATACAGTCGTAGCGGTTCAGGGTGTAGCCGCAGATCTGCAAGGTGCCGATCACGCCGTTGACGCAGGCGCTGGCGGTGCAGGTTGCAGCAGCGCATCAATCTTGTCCCGGCTGCGGGCCAAGTTGTAGATCATCACCTGGAGCAGAAACATACCCCACCACAGCGCAGCGGTGGAAAAAGTGGAAAATGACGTGGGGGACCACAGGGTGCTGAGAAGGCATAGCCCATAAACAGCATCATCATTTTGCCGATGGTGCCCACCTTGGCCTTTCGCCCCTCCCGGCTCCATTGCACCTTAAAGACGATAAAGCCCGCAAACAGAATAAAGGGACTTACATACTCCGGCAGCAGGGGAAAGAGAAACAGGATGGCAAGGAGCCAACACCAGCCCGTTGGTGCGATATTCGATTTTCAGCGCGGCAAGTTTTTCTTTCATATACACTCTCCGTGCAGGGGGCTGCACTTTTCTTGGCGTTTTCTGCCCTATATTACTACAAGACAGCGAATTTTGCAAGGGCGGGGGATTTACAGATTGTTTACACCTTCATCGGCAAAGAAAGGTTGCAACCGCAGTGTAAGTATAGTATAATTGATAAGACATTGAAACAAAGGAGCATTGTTCTATGGACGACGAGAAAAAATGGTCCGGTGATGAGCCGCAGAAGGATACGGCACCGCCGGAAGCAACCAAGCCCTCTGTGCGTTATGAGGAAAACGATAATTGGGAATTTGAGGCTCAGGCGCCTACCTTGGATGACAATTTCCTGGCCGATGATCAGTTTGAGATTCAGATGCCGGCGGAGAAGCCTCGTTCGGCAGAGTCTGTACCTGCTGCTGCCGCCGCGGCAAACAGCGGTGAAAAGCAGGTCACCGTGCGTACGGCACCCTTGAAGATCGCTCTGTTTTGTCTGCTGTTTGCAGCCGTGGTGGCTGTATTGGCAGTGTTAGGTGTACGCTACTACACCGTGCCTAACGGCAAAGAGGGCGAAATGCTCAATCCCGGCGGCACGGCCCTGACGGTAGGTGAGACAAAAGTGTCCCTGGCGCATACAACTACTATTATTCCCGTATCGTTCAGAACTACCTGAACTACGCCAATTACGGCTACTATGACTTGGACTCAACCAAGGATTACAGCAAGCAGTATGTGACCAATTCCGATGGGGAGAAGATTACATGGTTGCAAATGTTCAAGGACAAGACCGTGGATCAGATTCAGTATGTGACCTCGTATTATGAGGCCGGGCAGGCAGCGGTATTACCCTGACGGCGGATCAGAAGAAGAGTATCAAGGAGCAGATGGACAGCTTAAGTCCAGCGCCTCCGAGGCGAATCAGTCCCTGGACGATTATATTGCGAAGAACTTCGGCGATTACTGCACCGCTGCCACGCTGGAGACTGTGCAGGAGCAGGCATATATTGCTGAGAACTATTATCGCCACACGCTGACCCGTTCCAACATCAGCGATGCGGAATACAATGCGTTCTATAAGGCGCACAGTAAGGATATTACAACTGCGCCTTTGCCTTTATTGAGATGACTTATGACACCACCAGCGCAGAGACCAAGGCCGCGTCGGTGAAAAAGGCAAAGGAGTATTTGACCAAGATCCATTCCGTAAAGGATATGAAAAAGATGATCCCCACCGTGTGCGCGGATCTGATCAAGCAGTATGTAGCCGGCGGCTACTTTGAGAATGAGGCCAAGGCTGTGGATGGGCTCAGCGAGTATGTGGAGAACACCATGACCGCCAAGGACACCTCCTATGGCAAGGAGACCACGCAGTGGCTGTTTAACGACAGCACTAAGGTGGGCGACACCACTTATTACTGCGACGAGGAAAACAAATTTATCTATCTGTTTATCAAGACCGGCACACCTAAGTTGGACGAGACCACCGTGTACTCCGTGCGGCACCTGCTGGTGACCCCTGGGGACAACAGCAAGGACAGCAGCACCTCTTCCACCGAGAAGAAGTACACCAAAAAAGAGTGGGCAGCTGCCAAGGAAAAGGCTGAAAAGCTGCTGGCACAGTACAACAAGACGGACAAGACCGAGTACGATTTTGCCATGCTGGCGGAGGAAAACAGCGCCGATACCAATTCCACCTCCGCAGGCGGTCAGGGCGTTTTCGGTGGTATGATTGAGGGCACCAAAAAGGGTGCATGGTGGCCGAATTTGAGAAATGGGCTATGGACGACAGCCGCAAGTACGGCGATGTGGCCATTGTAAAGTCCAAGTACGGCTACCACATTATGTATTTCATTGACAAATGCCCCCAGTACCAGTACAACTGTAAAAAGGACATTCTCTCCAACCGGGAGACCCAGATGGTCGACGGCTGTGCCGTAAAGGAGCACAAGACGGTGATGAAGAAGGCCACCCAGCTAAGCCGGAGAAGACCACCACTGCCGGCAGCTCTGCTACCGCCGGCACCACCGGCGAATAATTCCAAAACCAAAAGGGAACAGGCGCTCTCTCCGGAGAACGCCTGCTTTTTGTATATTTTATTGAAAAAAACAAAAAACCCTTGTAATATTTTAGCAAGTAGTGTAAAATATCTTTGCATTGTTTTTAGTAAATTCTAACGAATTAAGGATGATTGACAAATGGCAAAAGACAAAAAAGAACTGGACGACGATCTTTTGACCGGCGGCAAGACCCTTTCTTCCGACGCCGACAACAAAAAGGCAGAGAAGAAAAAGCAGGCCGCTGCGAAAAAGGCAGAAAAGAACGCAGCTAAGTTGGCTGCCAAGAAGGAAAAGCTCTTAAAGGAAATCGAGCTGCCAAGGCCGCCGTTGCCGCAGAGAGCGACACCGAGAAGAAAGAAAAAGAGCAGCAAAAGCTCAAGGCACTGCAAAGCCAGCTGGCTGTACTGGGCAGCAAAAAGGCCGCCTTGCAGATGGCTAAGCGCACCAAGAAGATCGTAACCTCTGTGATTGCGGTGGTGGTTGTGGTGGCGCTGCTGGTGACCTATGTGGCCACCGGTACCGTGCGAAAGGGCTTTATCAGCTACCTGGGCTGGCCGGCCCAGACGGTGACGGCGCTGACCGTTACCGACGGCAAGGACCAAAAGGCCAATATTAAAGTAAGTACATACAACTACTACTTTGCTACGACTTACAACAATATGCAGAGCCAGCAGAGCCGGTACCAGCAGTACGGCCTGGATTTGAGCCAGTACCACCTGGATGTGGACTTTGACAAGCCCCTGTCCAAGCAGACCACCAAGAATGACGACGATAAGGAAGTCACTTGGCTGCAATATTTGCATGACGAAGTGCTGGAGACCATCAAGTCCAATTATATGTACTACCTGGAGCTGTAAAGGCCAACGGCGGCAAAGAGCCGAAAATCACCGATGAGCAGCAGAGCGACATCGATGATACCATGAAGCAGTACAAGGAGCAGGCGCATAAGTACGGTTATACCTTAAGCGCATATCTTGTAAAGGCCATGGGCCGCGGCGTAACGGAAAAGACTTTCCGCCAGGAGGCCAAGATCGCCTACATTGCCCAGAATTATAAGAGCGATCTGTCTGACAAAAAGGCCAGCAAGACCTACTCCGAGGACGACTATAATAAATACCTTAAAGAAAATCGGGACAACTTGGTGAGCGTAAGCATTCGTGCTTTTGAGTGCGACACCGAGGATGATGCCAAGCTTTTGCCAAGGCGTTGAAGAGCGACGGTCCAACTTCACTGCTTTGTGCAGCGCGTATGCCTCCTCCGATTTCTACAAGAAAGCCTATAAGGATGCCGGTTACTCCACCCAGCTGGATGTGACCAAGACCACCCTGAAGAACCAGCAGATGGCCATTGCCACTGCGGACAGCAAGGACAGCACTAAGTATCCCGGCTTGGACTGGCTGTACAGCAAGGACCGCAAGGCCGGTGATGTAAAGCAGTACAGCACCTCTGTGGTGTATGTTCTGCGCCCGGTGGCCCTGTCTGAGACCAAGACCGTTAATGTACGCCATATTCTCATTAAGCCGGAGACAAATAGTAAAAACACTTCCGCCGCTCAGGCGACCACCAAGCAGTGGAATGACGCCAAGAAGAAGGCCGAGAAGATTCTGGCCCAGTATAACAGCGGCAAGAAGACCGAGGACGCCTTTGCCCAGCTGGCGAAGGACAATTCTGCGGACAACAACGCCAACGACGGCGGCCTGTACGAGAATGTATATCCCGGTCAGATGGTGAATTCCTTTGGCAACTGGTGCTTTGACAGCAGCCGTAAGAGCGGCGATGTGGCCATGGTACAGACGGACTACGGCTATCATATCATGTACTTCGTGAAGCAGACAAATATGCCCGCATGGAAGTACACTGCCCAGCAGGCCATGGCTTCTTCTGACGGTGCCGCAGATACCAAGGCGCTGGAGAAATCCTACTCCATTAAGGAGCATTGGTTCGGCTCTCGCTACTTTGAGATCGACACCGATATTGATATGTAACAGATCATTGCAGGAGGCGGTTTTTCGCCTCCTGTTTGTCCCTAAAGAGAGGGGGAGTGTCCGGTGCAAACGGATTTAGAGCGCCTGCAAGCGGAGATCTCTCGCTTGATGGCTGCGCTGGAAGATGTGAATTTTGAATGCCAGCGACTGGAGATCGTCAATAAAAATCTGGACTTTCAACTAAAAGAAGCCAATCGGGAGCTGCGGCAGAATATAGCTGTGCTGGAAGCACTGGAAAGCGAAAATCGCGCGCTGCGCGCCCGGTTGCAGGAGCAAGAGTAATGGAATATAAATTGAATTGCGCCCAGCTGCGCCAAATGGCCCCGCGGCTCCACGCCGGGGATCGGGTGCTGCTGTCCGGGCGTGTTTATACCTCCAGAGATGCGGCGCACAAGCGCATTGTGGCTGCCATGGACGCCGGGGAGCCGCTACCCTATGATCTGCAAGACGCAGTGATCTACTACGCCGGGCCTACGCCTGCGCCGGAGGGCTTGGCCGTGGGTGCCTGCGGCCCCACCACCAGCAGCCGTATGGACCCGTATGCCCCCCGCCTGTTGGACGCCGGCGTGGTGGCTATGGTGGGCAAGGGCGAGCGCAACGCCGCCGTGTGTGACGCGATCGTGCGCAACAAGGCAGTGTATCTGTGTGCCATCGGCGGCGCCGGTGCGCTGGCCTCCAAGTGCATTACCGCCTGTAAGGTGATTGCCTTTGAAGACTTGGGCTGTGAGTCGGTAAAGAAACTGGAATTTACTGATTTTCCCTTAACGGTGGCTATTGCCTGTGACGGTAGCAATTTATTTGATCGTTGATCGGTTGCGTTGCTTTTTGCCGTTTTCTTCCGGTTGGACCGCCCGTCGAATGGCGGCGAGTACGCTCTTTTCAATGCGACTTACATAAGAACGACTGATATTTAACCGCTGCGCAACTTCTCGTTGGGTCAGCGGTTTTTGATTGTCCAGACCGTAGCGCAGCACCAGAATTTCCCGCTCCCGCCCCTCCGGCATGGTTTCAATGTAGCGGCGCACCTTTTCCCACCGGATTTTTTGCTCCAGCTCCTGTTCCATATCCCGCTCATCGCGGATCACATCTTGCAGGGTCAGGGGATTGCCGTCTTTATCTATCTCAATGGCATCACCCAGGTGCACCTCGCCGCTGGTCTTGCGCTGGGCGCGGAAGTACATCAGAATCTCGTTCTCTATACACCGGCTGGCGTAAGTGGCCAAGCGGGTGCCCTTGGATGGGTCAAAGCTGTCTATGGCCTTAATGAGCCAATGGTTCCTATGCTTACCAGATCCTCTGTATCGTTGGTGCGGGAGTAGTATTTTTTCACAATATGGCTTACCAGCCGCAGATTGCGCTCAATGAGCGTGGCTCGCGCCGCCGGGTCACCGTCTTGCAGTCGCTCCAGTACCGCCCGCTCCTCCTTGGCGGATAAAGGCTTTGGAAAACTGCTGCTGCCGTCAATATGTAGAATAAACAGCAACACATTGGCGCTTAAAAAAGAGAGTAGCGCAGAGAACATAAGTATCACCCCTTCCAGTCTATGCGCTTATTGTGCGAGGGGTGACAATTTTTAGACAAAAGTAAAGAAGTGCCCGACGCTTAATCGGGCACTTCTTGATTTTTATAACCGTACATAAGGACGCAAGGCGCGAGCCATAGCAGCGGCAGATTTGTACCGTTTGGAGATTTGCGTATCCGTGGCCTTTTGCACAATGTGGCGAATGGGTCCGCGGGGAATATCCACTGCCGGGTGCACGCCGGTGATTATGGTGTTCAGCAGTACCCCCAAGGCGTAAAGGTCAGTGGCACGGTTGCTTTGTGCCACGCCGTACTGCTCCGGCGCCGCATAGCCTACGGTGCCCAGACTGCGGGTGTCCTGCTGGTCGCTGCTGATTTCCCGGGCAATGCTCAAATCCAGCAAAACCGCTCGGTTCTCCGGCGTGATCATCACGTTGGCTGGCTTAATATCCCGATGGACAATGCCCAGGCTGTGCAGTTCTTCCAGTGCATGGCAAAGGTCAATGGTATAGGCTGCTGCCTGCGCCGGAGTCAGTTGGCCGCTGTCCAAAATTTTGTCCAGGGTGCGCCCTTCTATATATTCTTCCAACACCAGCAGGTGCGCCTCTTCAGAGCACACTTCCAGAACCATAGGCAAATTACACAGCCGCTTGCCTCGCAGAGCGCGGTACACACCGTCGTTGCGGTTGCCGGAGCGGCGCAGCAGCATCTTTTGGCCGGTGTCTTTGTGGGCATACAAAGACACAAAGCTGTCTTCCCGATCCTTAAATGTAATAACCTGCGTGTAGTGCTCTGCCAGGGACTGCTCCATATAGCGGCGCAGGTCGCTGATCTCTGCTTTCTCTGTTTTGCTCATCGGAGCGTATCCTCCCCATGGGCGGAAAGCAGCTGGTTGGTTTCATCCACGGTGTAGCGGTTCTCAATCCCGTAGATCAGCAGTGCATCCCGCTGTACCTTGGGATACAGGGCGGAGCGGCCGCTGATACGCAGCGCCTCCTGGCAGTCGTCGGTGGTCAGGCGCATACTGAGAATCAGGCGGATCACCTTGTCTCGGGACGCGATCTTGCGCCCATTGACAATATCGTAAAAATAGCAGTAGTTAAAGTCTGCCTTGTTGATGATATTGCACTTGGACATTCCGCTGCGTTCAATGGCTGCCTCCCAAAAATCCTTGGCTGCCAAAACGATCATATCCTCCCGGTTCTCTTCCAGGTAGTCGTCAATGGAGCAGTTGTTGTCTGCCAGCTGATCCAGCAGATCGTTGGTGTTTTTTGCCATACGGTTCTCCTTAATATACGATCACCTTGCCGGTGAATGTGGTGCGGATATAATCCTCGTGGGGGCTGCCTTTCTGTACTTTAATGGTTTCCAAATTTGGGAACACCGTGCCGCGGCAAATGTATTTCAGCGTGCTGTCATATACCGTTGCACTCTTGGGAATCACCAAGGTCTTTAAGTGTTTGTTCTTGACGGATCCCATATCGAAGACTGCATTGTTCGGTATGGTATAGGTGACGGCTGGTTTGTCGGACGGATAACAAAACAGGCGGTTGGGGTTGTTGGTGTTCGGCCCATAGTAGAGCACACCGTCTTTGCTAAAATACTGCTTATTATCCTCTGCCACATAGATGGCCTGCAAGCTCTCCGGCAGTTTGTAACCGGGGGGGCAGCTCACATAGGAATTCAGCCGCAGCTCGTGAATATGGGCATTGTTTTTTAAGGATTCTTCACAGTTGATGGCCGTACAGTATTCCGCCACATTCCAGCGGGTGGCTGTGTAGCCCTCGCAGTAGTATTGAGCAGCCCAGCTATTCGTGTTGTAGTAGTACAGCACGCCGCCCTGCATTTTATATTGCCAGTTGTCGATTTCAATTTTGCTCAAAGCGGTACAGCCCAAGGCAAAGTTGGAAGAATGCCCAAGTCTGCGTGATTGGGAAATACCACCTTTTTCAGCTTTTTGCAGTCTTTGAAAACTGCGTTTTGTACCCACAAGGTGTGGTAGACCTCAAAATCCTCAAAAACGGCCAGCTCTATATCCTTATTTGTAAAGGTGCCGGTACAGTAGTATTTCACCTGGTGTCCGTCAATGGCGGCAGGGAGTACCACAACTTTGGCGTTGCCGGTGTATTTGGTCACCTTGGCATAGTCGCCGTCCAAGGTGTACTCGTATTTGTTATATTCCGGCTTGGGTAGGGCTGTGTTTTCCGGCTGCGTTGCAGGTTGCGTGGTGGTCGTGGTTGTGGTGCTGCCGGGCTTGGTGGTGCCGTTTGTGGACGGGGCCGTGGTGCCGGTGGTGCCGTGCCCGCTGCCGTTGCTTACACCGCCGTTCCCCGGATAGTTTGTGTTGCCGGTATTGCCCCGGTTGCCGGTGGAGCGGTTGTCTCTTTCCTTCTGTTGGGCGGCCTGCTCCGCGGCCTCGTTGACCATGGCCTGCTTTTCCTCCGCCGTGGGGGCAATGCCCACCGCCTCTTTCATCTTGCCGGTGGCGCTCTGTATCTTTTGCTCCGCTTTTTTCGCGGCTTTTTTCACTTTGCCCAGCAGTGTCTTTGGCTGCTCTTCCGCCTCCGTCTCCGCCTCCGCCGCCTGTACGGTGCCGGTGAGGGCACTCTCTGCGGTGGCGGCATTTTGCTGGTGGAGCGGTGCCGCAGCGCGCTGGGAATTAGTACCACCAGCAGAATCATCGTTGCCAGCACAGAGGATATCTGCTTGCGGTTGATACGCTTTTGGCTATGTTCTGCGCAGGATTTCAAATAGGCGGTACTGGGCTGTGCGGGGTACAGGGGGTCATGCATTGCAAACAGTAGTGCGCCTCCTCCGGCATGGCCGCCCCGCAATGGGGACAGTTCTTCTCTATCATTGTATCTATTATTCTTTCCCTTTCCGTACGGTTCTCCACCGTTCGCATATACTTTATATTGTAGTGTGATTGGTGCTTTTGTCAATCCGATACAATAAAAAGATTTGAGTTAGGATATACGCAAATTGCGTACACTTGCGGTAAAAAAAGCAACGAAAAAACCGCACCCCTTGTGAGGTGCGGTCTGTGTTTAGAACGGTTTATTTGCGCTTTTTGGCCAGCAGCAGGCAAGCGCCGGCAGCGGTAATGGCCATCACGCCGGCGGCAGCGGCATTGTTGCCGGTGGCCGGGGATTTTTTGGAAGTGCTCTTTTTGGTGGTTTCCTTGGTGCTCTTGTTTGCGGTGGCCTTCTCGGCTTTCTTCTTGGTGGTCGGCTCTGTCGGATCTTCAGGATCGCTCACAATGCGGCCGATCAGGTGGTCGTTGTAGTAGCCCAGTGCAGTCAGAGCGTCCTTGGTGGCCAGCAAATTCTCCTCGCCGTCGTAAGTGAACACACCGGTCGTCTTGGACTCGAATTTGCAAAGCAGGTCGTAGGCCTTGTCCGCTTTTTCCTGATCGTCCAGGGCGCTGTAAGCCATCAGTGCCATAGCGGTGGAGTCTGCATTGGCAGAACCCCAGCTGGTGTAACCTGCGTCGGTCACATTTTTCTCCAGCAGCTCCACAGCGTCGTCAATGTAGGTCTTGTAATCGTCGGCATAGGGAGCCAAAGCGGTCAGAAATGCGCCCAGGTCGTCGGCAGATGCGCCGTAACCGCCCCAAAAGTCCGGACCCTCGCCCATCTTATAAAGATCGGTCAGGTTCTTGATCACAGACTGCACAAAGCTCTGGGGCGCGTCCACAATGGCGCAGGCCTCTGTCACCAGGCGGTACAGGTAGTAGTTGGTGCCGTAAACAGTGGTGCCACAGTTTTGCATCAGCTTGCTCAAGTCATAGCCGGCCACATCGGTGTAGTTCTTGCCCATGGCGTCATACACGCAGATGACGGCAGCATACAACTCCAGCTCCTCTGTGTTGTTGGTGCCGATCTGTGCATAGTTGTCATCATATACCGGCACCGGGTAATACAGCTTGCCGCCGTTCGCCTTCAGCTCTTTCTCCACAGCAGCCATAAAGCCCTCTACCTGGGCGTCGCTGGCATCGTAGTTGCGCACAGCAGCCAGCATGTCTACTGCGTCGGCCACGCCGAAGTCCTTGCCCTTGTACAGGTAGTTGGTGGCGCCCTCGGTCTGGCTCGCCACCTTTTCCAGGCGTTCGCCAATCTTGTCGTTGTCGGTTGCAGCAAAAGCGCTGTAAGCCGGCAGCAGCATACACACAGCCAGCAAAAGCGCAGTGCAGGTGCTCATCAGTTTTTTCATTGTTTTGTCCTCCGTTTTATTTTTTATTTGAACAGGTGAAACCTGCAAATATCGTTTTAGCGATCGGCTCCGGTGCATACATAATAGAATACCAGATTGTCGCCGCTGTCCATTTTATATTTGCCGCAGGAGGTCATAGGTACGGTGCCGTTGACCTTGTACATCCAGCCGCTGGCGCTGCCGCAGTCCTTTTCATCCAGGTTGTTGATCCCCACCACATAGACACCGTAGGAAGTGCTCTTGGCAGTCAGGCGTATGCCGTGGGCGTTGCAAGCCAGCTTCAGCACATCGTAGGCAGTGCTGCCCCGATTCACTGTGTGGCTCTCTGCGTGGATAATGTAGCCGTCGTTCGGTACAAAGCGCTCGTGGCCGCTTTTCAGCTGGCTCATGTGCTTGTGAATATTCTTGCATTCCACCGTAATGGTACAGGTCACGGTTTTGGACTGGGGAGTCGTGTGCCGCTTGGTGGTGTGCTTCTTAGTGGTTTGTTTGCGGGTGGTACCGCCGGTGGGGATCAGGCCGGCGGAGCCGCCCTGCCACTTGGCGCTGTTTGCGGCGCGGGTGGTGGTTGTGCTTTTGCCGCTGCTGCCCTTTGCTTTGGCAGCTGTGCTGCGGTCGGGGTGCCGCTTTTTGCACCATCGGTTTTGGCGGTGGTTCCGGTTGCTGCTGCGCCTTTGGCTGTGGCGCCGGTGACCGTATTGGAACCGGCCATGGCGGCGGTTGTGTCCGCTTCACCGGCTGCCGTAACGGTTTGACTCTGAGGAGAGGTACCGGTCTGTTCGTTGACTCCGGTCGTGCAGCCGGTAAAGAACAGCGCCAGCGCCAACATCAGCAGCGCAATGCTTTTTCGTGTTCTTTGCAAAATAAAAAGTCCCTTGCCGTGGGCAGGGGACAGAAAAGGGCGCAGTTATACCAGCGCTGCCTCCACATCTTTCCCTTAAGCCCAAAAGTGTGATTGCGATCTAAAGCCTGCGGCGGGTGTCCCGACTTACGATATACTCACTCTGCGCCTTCTCGCTTGCGCAATGGCCTGTGCAGAGCAAAACTCGATCACGGTAATGGCGGTTGTGACGGCGTTGCACCGTGCTTCCGATTTGATCCCTTCCGGGAACCGCGGCTCATTTGTTTTTTTACAGTATAACACCTTTTTTTCTATGGGTCAACACAGTTGCATAAAATCCCGCTATCTGTTATACTGAAATAGATATATTTTGTTTTAAGATAATGGAGCTTTCGCAAGTATGTACGACAGCATTGAACAGATCATTGCCGAAAAGGGCATTTATACCGGGCTGACCCGTGGAACCTCTATGTGGCCGCTGATTCATCAAGGGCGGGACAATATTATTATCGTGCGTCCCCGGGGGCGGCTAAAGAAGTACGATGTGCCGGTGTATCGCACCCCCGGCGGCAAGTACATTATGCACCGTATTGTGCGTGTGCGCCCAGAGGATTATGTAATTATCGGCGACAATCGGCTTCAAAAGGAATATGTTACGGACGACAGCATTTGCGGCGTGCTGGCCGGGTTCTATAAGGACGGAAAGCGATATGTGGACTGCCAAAACAGTCGCCGCTACCGGCTGTACAGCCGGGTGTGGGTGGCACTTTACCCGGTGCGCCCGCTGATCATGTTTGTCCATAAAGCTGCGGCTGGATCCGTCGCCATATTTTTAAAAGAGGTGAACGATCCTGAACCGTACCAAACGAAAACCCTCTCGCTCCGACTGGGCGGCTATTCGCTGGATGACTGCCATCGGCAAGAGCCAACTGCCCAAAGCGGCGGTACTGCTGTTTACCAACGCGCTGGGCGCGGCGCTGTCTGTGTGCTTTGCCAATTTTTCCAAGCATATTATCAACGGCGCTACCGAATACAAGGACTGGGGTTATGTGGTGCGCTATGCCGTTTATCTGCTGATCCTGATCATGGTGCAGATGGCACTGAATCTAATCGGCAGCAGCTTTTCCGAGCGATGCAAGGCGCGCCTGGATATGATCTTCAAAAAGCACATGCTCCAGGTGCTCATTAAAAAGGACTACGCCAGTGTGTCCAAGTACCATACCGGCGAACTGAATAATCTGCTGTTTAACGATGTGCAGGTGATTACAGATGGCTATACCACCTTGTTGCCCAATGTGGTGTTTTTTATCGTCAAGCTGCTTAGTGCCTTTATTTATCTAGTGATTATTGACAAGGTGTTTGCCCTTGCCTTTTTGGTGGGCGGGGTGTTTGTGTTCCTGTCTACCCGTATGTTTCGCAAGACCTTAAAGCGTTTGCACAAGCAGGTCCAGCAAACGGAGGGCAAGACCCGCTCCTTTATGCAAGAGACCATCAGCAACCTGCTGGTGATTAAGACTTTTGTGGCGGAGGACAAGATTGACCAGCAGACGGACGCGCTGCAACAGGAGAATTATGTGGCGCGTATGAAGCGGCGCTTCTTTGGCATTGCCGCCAACGCCGGGCTGTCTACCACCTTTAATATCGGCTATGTGTTCGCCCTGGCCTTTGGCGCCTATCGGCTGCTGAACGGGCTGGACTACGGAACAGTTACCGCCATGCTCCAGCTGGTGAACCAAATTCAGGGGCCGTTTGCTTCTTTGTCCGGTATTATGCCCAAGTATTTTGCCATCATTGCTTCTGCGGAGCGGTTGATGGAGATTGAGAATCTGCCGGAGGAGGAGAGCAGCAACGCAGACGATGTGGATGTACCGTCCGCTTACCGGGATCTGCGGGCGTTGCGGTTTGATCATATCGACTTCCGCTATGACCGGGATGTGATTCTGGATCATACCTCACTGACCATTAACAAAGGGGACTTTGTGGCCATCACCGGCATCTCCGGTATCGGCAAGAGCACGCTGCTGAAGTTGCTGCTGGGCGTGTTCCCTACCCAGGACGGCTCTATTTATTTGGAGATGGCGGACGGCACCCATATCCCGGCAGACAAGCACACTCGCCGGCTGTTTGCTATGTGCCCCAAGGAATATGCTTCTGTCCGGCACGATACTGGATAATTTGAAGTTCATTAACAGCGACGCTACGGATGAAGAGGTGCAGCGGGCCGTTGAGATCGCCTGTGCAGACACCTTTATCAATGAATTGCCCCAGGGCTTGATGACTGTGATCGGCGAGCGGGGTATGGGTCTGTCCGAGGGGCAGGTGCAGCGGCTGGCGATTGCCCGCAGTTTGCTGTCCAAATCCCCGGTGCTGCTGCTGGACGAGGCCACCTCCGCGCTGGACGAGGAAACAGAACATCGCTTTTTGAAAAATCTGAAAGCGCTGCAAAATGTGACTTGCATTATTGTGTCTCATAAAAAGGCAGCGCTGCGGATCTGTAATAAACATGTACGCATTGAGGACTGCAAAATTGTAAGTGAGGAGAGAACTTATGATGCTGACTGAATGGGGAAAGCAGTTGGACAAAAGTTGTCCGCTGCCCGAGTATCCGCGCCCGCAATTTGTGCGGGATTCGTACCTGAGCTTAAACGGTATGTGGCAGTGTGCCTTTACCAGGGACAGCACCGTGCCAGTACAGATGGACACGGCCATTTGCGTGCCCTTCTCGCCGGAGACGCCGCTTTCCGGGGTGGAGCGCACCTTAAAGCCCGGTGAGTACCTGCACTATCGGCGCACCTTTGCTTTGCCGGAGGGCTTTAATCGGGGGCGGGTGTTCCTGCACTTTGGCGCGGTGGACCAAATGTGCACCGTGTACTTAAATGGTGTGCAGGTGGGCGGCCATCAGGGGGGCTACACACCCTTTACTTTGGAGCTGACAGAGGCCCTGCAACCGGGGGAGAACAAGCTGGAAGTATCTGTGCAGGACTTTACGGACGAAAACCAGTATTCCCGGGGAAAACAAAAGACCAAGCGTGGCGGTATTTGGTATTCGCCCCAAAGCGGCATTTGGCAGAGCGTTTGGCTGGAGTCCACGCCGGTGGAATTCCTGGAGAAAGTGCGGATCACGCCGAATTATGACGCGCCGCCGTGCACTTTGAATTCTTTGGCACCGACCATGTACGCACCCGCATTTATGACGGCGAGACTTTGGTGGCCGACACTACGGACACAGATGTGCCGTTGCCGGACTTAAGTCTGGAGCCGGAGTCGCCGTTTCTCTATCAGGTGGAATTTGAGGCCTGCGGTGAGGTGATCCGTTCCTATTTCGGTATGCGCAAGTTCTCTGTCGGTCGGGACTTGGACGGTTTGCCCCGTCTGTTTTTGAACAATAAGCCTTATTTCCATAACGGCTTGCTGGACCAGGGGTATTACCCGGACGGCTTTTTGACCCCACCGGCCAATGCAGCTATGGCGTACGATGTGACCCATGTAAAGCGTTGCGGCTTCAATATGCTGCGCAAGCACATTAAAATGGAGCCGCTTCTTTGGTATCATTACTGCGATGTGCAGGGTATTTTGGTGTGGCAGGATATGATCAACGGCGGCGGGCACTACGGGCTGGAGATCTCTGCGATTCCCTTTGTGGGTATTACCCTGGATGACCGAAAGTATAAGACCTTTAAGCGCACAGACGCGGCCGCTCGTGAGCTGTACTATCAGGAACTGTGGGAGATGGTGGACGCCTGTATAACTGCCCCTGTATTGCCATGTGGGTGCCCTTTAATGAGGGCTGGGGTCAGTTTGATTCTACGGTGGCCTACAATCTGCTGAAAGAATGGGATCCCACCCGCACGGTGGACGCCGCCAGCGGATGGCACCCCTGCGGCGACAGTGATGTGATCAGCAAGCACATTTATTTTACCCCCATTCGGGTGCACGCCGGCGACAAGCCTGGCTGCTGACAGAGTTCGGCGGCTATGCGCTGAAAACGCCCGGTCACACCTGGAACGAACGCACTTTTGGCTACCGAGTTTATCCCAGCAAGGAAAAGCTGACGGCGGCGTACCAAAAACTGTTTAACAAGGTGATCATTCCCCAGATCAAAACCGGCCTGGCTGCCACCGTTTATACACAGGTGACGGATGTGGAGGACGAGATCAACGGTCTGATGACCTATGACCGCCAGGTGGCGAAGATCGACCCGGCGGTGCTGCAAAAAATCAACGAGAAAGTGAAGTATTAAGATGAATCAGTTAGAAAAGAAAGACGGCAAAAAAGCTGTGATCAAAACCAACCGCGGCGATATGACCTTTGTGCTGCTGGACGAAGCGGCGCCCAAGGCGGTGGAGAATTTTACCACCCACGCCAAGAACGGCTATTATGACGGCCTGATCTTCCACCGGGTGATTCAGGATTTTATGATCCAGGGCGGCGATCCTACCGGTACCGGCTGCGGCGGCGCGTCCATTTGGGGCAAACCTTTTGAGGACGAGTTCGCGCTGGACGCCCGCAACTACTATGGTGCTCTGTCTATGGCAAACAGCGGCCCCGGCACCAACGGCAGCCAGTTTTTTGTGGTCCAGGCTAAGTCTGTACCCGCCAATTTGATTGACCAAATGGAGGCGCTGTCTGACCAGGGCTATCCTACGGAAGTGGTAGAGCAGTACAAGCAGGTGGGTGGCACCCCCTGGCTGGACTTCCACCACACGGTGTTCGGCCAGCTGATCGACGGTGCCGATGTGCTGGACGCCATCGCTGCCGTACCTGCGGCCCCGGGGATAAACCGGTCAATGATGTGGTGATCGATACCATCGAAGTGCAGGAATAAAACGGAAAAAAAGAAAAGAGGATCGAAAAATGATATATGTTGTGATTGGCATACTGGCGTTGGTCGCGCTTGTGTCTGTGGTGCTGAATGTATTGCTGGGAACACGCAAGCAAAATGCACAGCCCGTGGAGCAGGTAACGCCCGAGCCGGGTGCGACGGAAGCAGATTTTCCGTACACCAAAAAATTGCTGCTGACAAAGAATGAATGGGCGTTTTATAAAAAATTAAAGCCCATTTGTGATCGGCACAATCTGCATATTTTGGCTAAGGTTCGATTGGCTGATCTGGTAGATGTAAGCAGTCAAAAGCAAGGCAAAGACCGCATAAAGTATTTCAATATGGTCAGTAAAAAGCATGTTGATTTTGTGCTGTGCAAGCCGGATAATTTGCAGGTACTTGCGCTTTTAGAGTTGGATGATAAAAGCCACCAAGCGCAAAGCAGACAGCAAAGAGATTCTTTTGTGGATGCAGTGTGTCAAAAAGCCGGTTATCCCGTTGCGCATATTTATAATTTTGAAGATATTACAGCAAAATTAGCAGAGCTGGGCTTGATCCCCGCACCGGCTGCACCGACAGAATAGCAGCATATTGTTAGGTATAAATAAAGAGACCACCTACGCAGGTTTTGCTTGCGCAGGTGGTCTTTTTGTTGTGAATTACAGGTCGATGTCCAGCTCAATGGGGCAGTGGTCGCTGCCAAAAATATCCGTGTGGATCTTGGCGTCCCGCAATTTAGGTCGCAGCCGGTCAGAGGTGATAAAGTAGTCAATACGCCAACCGGCGTTCTTCTCTCTGGCGTGGAACATATAGCTCCACCAGCTGTATATGCCGGTGGCATCCGGGTAAAAGTAGCGGAAAGTATCGGTGAATCCGCTACCCAGCAGGGCGGTCATTTTGCCTCGCTCTTCATCGGTAAAACCGGCGTTTTTGTGGTTGGTCTTTGGATTTTTCAGATCGATCTCCCGGTGGGCCACATTCAGGTCGCCACAGAAGATCACCGGCTTGTTTTGATCCAGGGTTTGCAGATAAGCAAGAAGTCGTCCTCCCACTGCATACGGTAGTCCAGCCGGGTTAACTCTCGCTGAGAATTGGGCACATATACGGTGACAAAGTAGAACGCAGGAAATTCCAGGGTGATCAGCCGCCCCTCCCGGTCATGCTCCTCCTTGCCCATGCCGTACTGCACCCGCAGCGGCTCCCGCTTGGAGAAGATGGCGGTGCCGGAGTAGCCCTTTTTCTCCGCATAGTTCCAGTAGGCGTGGTAGCCGGGGGCGCAAAGTCGATTTGCCCTGCTTGCAGTTTCGTTTCTTGCAGGCAAAACAGGTCCGCGTCAGCCGCGGCAAAAAAGTCGGCAAAGCCCTTGCCCATACAGGCTCGCAGGCCGTTTACATTCCAGCTGATACATTTCATTGGGTCGGCTCCTCTTTTGCAGCAAAATGCGTCGG
>ENA-OQAS01000024-OQAS01000024.1-human-gut-metagenome-genome-assembly--contig:-NODE-24-length-70426-cov-9.281796_pt1 | contig 70426 bp, 78 predicted proteins | sample MGYA00242733_ERZ504523 | MGnify/ENA primary metagenome ERZ504523 (study PRJEB26092, sample SAMD00036239) | human gut metagenome | host: Homo sapiens | study: EMG produced TPA metagenomics assembly of...
AACACAAAGCTCTCTATCCCCTTTCAAAAACTCAGCTCGGCGTATATATTGACTGTATAAAAAATCCGTACAGCACACTTTACAACATTCCGTCAATTCTCACATTTTCAAAATCAGTCGATGCACAAAAGCTTGCCGACTGCGTTGTAAAGGTAATCAAGGCTCACCCATATATTATGACTCACCTTTCACTTGAAAACGATGATATTGAGCAGGTATATGTTGACTCTGCAAAACCGAATGTTCCCGTTGAAAGGCTTACGGAAGAACAGCTTGAAGCCTACAAAAAGGATTTTGTAAAACCGCACAATCTTATGAAAGCACCGCTGTTCAGAATCTCGGTTGCAGAAACCGAAAAGGCGGTATATCTGCTTTCGGATTTCCACCACCTTATTTTTGACGGTGCATCCGTTGCACTTTTCTTTGAACAGCTTAAAACGCTGTACGAGGGAGGTAATATTGAGCCTGAAAGCTACACCTACTTTGATTATGCAGAGAATGAAATTAAGGCTGAAAACAGCGATGAATTTAAAAATGCAGAAAAATTCTTCGACAATATGATGAAAGATTTTGACTCTGCAAGCGAAATCACAGCTGACCTCAGAGGTCATATGGAGGACGGTGCTCTTGCATCTCAGGCAGTCCCCGTTGATATGGCAAGGTTGAAAACTTCTGTTCACAGCACGGAATCACTCCAGCCCACCTTTTCCTTGCCGGCACATTCTACGCTGTTTCAAGATTTGTGAACAGCAGAAATGTTTACATCAGCACAATCAGCAACGGCAGAAGCGATATGCGGCTTACAAACTGCTTTGGTATGTTTGTAAAAACTCTTGCACTCGGCATTGAAATTGAGGACATCACCTCACTTGAATTTGTTGAAAAGAGCAAGGCTGTTTTCACGGATTCAATTGAAAATGAAATTTACCCCTATGCACAGCTTTGTGCAAAATACGGCTATGCGCCGAACATTATGTACGAATATCAGCTTGGTGTTGTTGATAACCTTGAAATTGACGGCAAAGCCGTTGTCCGTGATTACCTTGAAATGAATACTGCAAAGTTCAAAACAGCCGTTCACATTGAGGATTACAAGGGCAAGCCGAGCGTTGTGGTTCAGTACAATGACGCACTTTACAGCGGTGAACTTATGAGAACGCTTGCAAAATCCGTTCTCTGTGCTGTTGAACATATTATCGAAAATCCAAACGGCAAAATCAGAAAAGTTTCACTCCTTGACAACGCCGCAATTGCTCAGCTTGAAAGCTTTAAGTCAACAGAAATTGCTCCCGTTAAGACAAAACTTCTTCACAAAATGTTTGAAGAACAGGTTGCAAAAACTCCCGACAGAATTGCACTTTCGGCTTGTGACGGCAAACTGACCTATAAAGAGCTTGATCGTCTTGCAAATATCACGGCAAACTCACTCATTGAAAAAGGTCTTGAAGAGGGCGGAAAGGTTCTTATTCTGCTTGAAAGAACCTCAAAATTCTTCATATCACTTTTCGGTATTCTCAAGGCCGGCGGTGCGTTTATTCCGTCATGTCCCGACTATCCGAAGGAGCGAATCGACAGTATTATTGAGGACAGTGACGCAGACTTTGTAATTACCGAGGGCGAACTGCTTGGCGTATATGACCGCACGGTTGATGTTTCAAAACTTCTTTCGGGCAATAATGAAGAAAATCCGAATGTTGATGTACAGCCTGACGACCTTGCGTACCTCATCTACACCTCGGGTTCAACAGGCAAGCCAAAGGGTGTTATGCTCCGCCACATTGGCATTGCAAACTACCTTGCATACAGCGACTCAAACATTCAGGTTAAAGAGGTTGTTGACAACTGTCACGCATACGGCTCTGTAACTACAATCAGCTTTGATATGTCGCTAAAGGAAACCATGCTGTCGCTCTGCAACGGTCTTACCCTCGTTTTTGCAAGTAATGAACAGACGGTAAACCCGATGTTACTTGCAGAATTCTTTAAAGAAAACAATGTTGATGCGTTCAACTCTACACCGTCAAGACTTTTGCAATATATGGAGCTTGACGAATTTGCAGAAGCAATGGCAAACTGCAAGGTTATTCTATCGGGCGGTGAAAAATATCCCGACAAGCTATTAAGGATACTGCGTGAAAAAACGAACGCAACAATAATCAACACCTACGGTCCGACTGAAATCACGGTTTCTTCAAACGCAAAAAATCTTACGAATGCAGACGAAATTTCAATCGGCAGGCCGTTACGCAACTACACGGAATATATCGTTGACTCAGACAACAATCTCCTTCCAATCGGAGTTGTGGGTGAGCTTCTCATTCAGGGATGCGGTGTTGCACTCGGCTATAATAAACTTCCCGAACAAACTGCAAAGGCATTCATAGAATTTAACGGTGAACGCACCTACCGCTCGGGCGACTATGCAAAATGGACTACAGACGGCGATGTTATTATTCTCGGCAGAACAGACAATCAGGTTAAGCTGAGAGGATTAAGAATTGAACTCGGTGAAATTGAAAAGTGTCTGACCGCAGTTGACGGAATCAAGAGCGGAATTGCTCTCATCAGAAAGGTCGGCAAGGCTGACGCAATCTGCGTTTACTATACAGCCGACAGACAGCTTGATCCCGATGAAATCAAGTCAAAGCTTGCAAAATCTCTCACGGATTATATGGTTCCGAGCGCGTATGTTCAGCTTGACAAAATGCCTCTCACACCAAACGGCAAGGTCAACACAAAGGTTCTTCCCGAACCTAAGAGTAACAAATCCGAAAGCGGTCGGTTGCCGAAGAATGAACTTGAAAAAACATTCTGCGACATCTTTGCAGAAATTCTTGAACTTGACAATGTTTTTGCAGACGATAACTTCTTTGACCTCGGCGGAACATCGCTTACAGCAACAAGAATTGTAATCTCCGCATCAAAGAAAAACATTGAGGTTGCATACAGCGACATATTTGCAAATCCTACTCCGCAGACTCTTGCAAAATTTGTGAGCAAGGATGATTCAGCGAAGACGACCTTGAAAATCTTTCGGACTACGATTATACAAATATCAATAAAGTTCTTGAAAAGAATAATATTGACACATTCAAAAACGGTGAGCTTCAAAAACTCGGCAATGTTCTTCTGACAGGCTCTGCCGGCTTTCTCGGAGTACACATTCTCTACGAACTCCTTCACAAGTATAACGGCAAGGTTTACTGCATGATTCGTGACAAGAACAATAATCCTGCCGAAAACAGAATGAACTCAATCTACTATTACTACTTTGAAGAAAGTCTGAAAGAAAGATATCCCGACAGAGTTACCGTTATCAGCGGTGATGTTACAAACCGTGAATCATTCGATAAATTTATTGACAAGGACATTAACACGGTAATCAACTGTGCCGCAAATGTTAAGCACTTTTCAAAGGGTACAGACATTGAAGATGTAAACCTTTACGGTACTCTCAATGTGCTCGACTTCTGCAAAAAGGCTAATGCAAGGCTTGTTCATGTGTCAACAATGAGCGTAGGCGGTATGTTTGTGGGCGAACAAGGTTCTGTTGACAAGCTCAAAGAAAATCAACTTTACTTTGGTCAGCATGAGGGTTCAAAGTACACCCTGTCAAAATTCCTTGCGGAAAGGGCGATTCTTGAAGAGGTTTCAAAGGGCTTTAACGCAAAAATTATGCGTGTAGGCACACTTGCCGCAAGAAACAGCGACGGTGAATATCAGATTAATTTTACCACCAACACATTTATGGGCAGGCTCAAATCTACACTCCTTATCGGCAAATATCCGTATGAGGCAATGGAAATGCCGTTTGAGCTTTCTCCGATTGATTTTGTGGCAAAGGCAATTCTTCTGCTTGCACAGGCTCCGAAGGATTGCACCGTGTTCCACCCGTTCAACAACCATACTCTCATTATGGGTGACCTCTACACCGAGATGAACAAAATCGGACTTCATTCACAGGGTGCAGAGTATGAGGAATATATGATTGCACTTGACAGAGCCGAGCAGGATCCCGAAAAAGCAAAGATTCTTTCGAGTATGATTGCATATCAGAACATGGCTCACGGTCAAAAGACATTTACAGTCGGCAAGAGCAACACATATACAATGCAGGTTCTTTACAGAATGGGATTTGTGTGGCCCGTTACCTCGCTTGACTATATGAAACGATTCATCAACGCATTAAGAGGTCTTGGTTTCTTCGATTAATAATACAACATCAAGTCATAATAAAAGGCAAAACAGCGGACATTCCGAATTAATGGATTGTCCGCTGTTTTTATATTTTATAATAACGGCAAGCATAAAAAGCACCGCCCCTGCTCTGCAAAAAACAGGACAAGGACGGTAAAGTTAAATGCTTGTCAAATTATGCACTTACTGTCAAATTAATAAACAAGATTTCAATAGTAATCTCTGTCTACATTTTAAATATTCAAAGTCGAAAATAAATATACCTTGGAGTAAAAGAGCGGTTTTTGGGAGTAAAAGGATTTTTTGAGGTGAAATTGCAAAAGAAAAGGCTCTGTTCACACAAAACAGAGCCTTAATTATATATTAAATTATGCGGTAAGTTTTTGTTTGAAGCTTTGCGGAAGAATCTTGTACAAGCCGAATCCGATAAATGCACCGGTCGCATTGAGAATTATATCGTCAATGTCAACATTGCGGTACATACTGTGGATTGCAAAACCGAGGAACATTTGTGTAATTTCAATCGTAACAGTAAAAGCAAATGCAAAAACAAACATCTTCCAAAGCTTAGGCTTTTTCATCCACATCATAACAAAAAATCCGAACGGAACAGATAAGAATATATTGCCGAAAATCTGTAAAAATGCCGTTTCACCAAATCCGTTACTTAAAGCTTCCGTAATCATTGCAAACGGAACAAAGTTGTACCAAGTATAGCCGTTTAAATATTCAATCGGGTCACTGGCATACGGTATTGGGAAGAAAACTATGCACACAACGGCTGTTATGTAAGCTATGAAGATACAAACCAAAGCCGTCTTTTTAACACCTTTTTTTAACAAAATGCAGATTACAATTGCAAAAATTATTGCTATGATTCCAAACATTATGGCAAGTTCTTGAGTTATCATAAATCAATATCCTTTCATAATTACTTTGCTTGACCTAACTGATACACCATCCCTTGCTTTCACAAAGTAAAAATAATACTCACCTTTACCAACATTAGTCCATTTAGCACTACCGTAACTATATCTGCTTAAATTAACACTACCAATTTATCTTTTGTAAACCAACCAGTTTTTCTATACAGTTCCACTCGATATTGTTTACTAAACTTTTTACTAACAGATGAATTATATGCTATTTTTTTGCCACCGATATAACTTTCAACACCTGCAGCGTACATTATGTTTTGGTGATTATATTGTCTGGATTTACCTCCATATTCACCTTGAAAAGACAAAGTCGATGTGTACGAATCACTCGCAGCATATACTGGAACTGCCATAAAAGTCATACAAAATACAACTAAAAAGGCTGGAACAACTGTTTTCTTTAATAAATTTTTGATTTTTTTCACTTAATTTACCCCTTATTCTTAATTGATTTTAAACTGCAGTTTATTGTGTCATTTTGCAACTACAAAATTCGTCACAATATGACATAGTTATTTTAACAAATCTTGTACTAATTTCAATACCAATTGGAGTAAAATCATTGTTTTAAGGAGTAAAGAGTTTTTGCGGTTAATAAATCATAAGAAAATCTGTCAAAATTTTTTATTTGCCACGGAATCCGTGTTGACAACATAAGTTACAAATATTATAATTTATTACACAATGGGAGTAAAAGGGAGTTTTTGGGGAGTAAACTTTTTTTCTAAATAAAAAGCAATCTAATGATTGCCTTTTATTTTTGAGCATTAGAGCCAACCGAAGATCCATCTGAAGATAGTACCAAACACTTTTTGCTCCCCCTTTATTCTGTTGTTAAATTCACAATAGCAGATAGAAAGAGCAAAATAAATACAGTCTGGAGCAAGATATTCTATTTTTGGAGTAAGAGGGTGAAGATGTGTTTGCGGCTTTATGTGACGATGATAAATATATAACCGAAGAAATTAAAAAACTGCTTTTGGAATATGCAAAGGATAATCGTATAACTATTGATATTGATGAATTTGAAAGCGGAGAAGAACTTTTAAATTCCGAGAATAATTACGACATAATCGTGCTTGATTTTCAGCTTGGCAGTACAGACGGACTGACTGTTGCAAAGGAGCTCAGAAAACGCAATGTGCTTTCCTGCATAATTTTTCTGACATCTTATCCCCACTTTATGATTGATGCATTTGAAGTGAACACATTCAGATTTCTTCTGAAACCGATTGACAAATCAAAATTTTTCAAGGCAATTGACGACTATGTAAAAATTGTAGATGCAAATTATCCGATAACTCTTATTCAAAATAAGGAATTGAAAAAAATTAACTCAAATGAAATCTGCTTTATTGAGGCAGACGGAAAGTACTCAAACATTCATTTAAACACCAAGGTCATGCACTGTTCAAAAACTCTTTCGGGAGTTACAAATCTTCTCCCAAAGTATTGTTTTGTAAAAACTCATCGTTCTTTCGTGGTAAATCTTCACTATATAAAATCATACTCATCAGATACGGTGTATCTGAGTAACGGCGAATCGGCTTATCTCAGTAAAAATTATCAAAAATCCTTTCGGACATCATATATGAATTTTCTTAAAAAAATTATGTGAGGTTATAATTTATGCTATTTTACAGCTATGCGGAGCTTGTAGTAGGACTAATTGCAGTTTTTTACTTTACTTCAAAAGTATTTTCAATTATCAAGTATAAAATGTATTTTGCCTTGTCTTTAATTTTTATAATATTAACCGCTTCGGTTGCTTGTTTTTTAAAAGATGAACAACAATATGTGATTCTGCCGGTTTTGCATTTTATTGCATTAACATTTCTTCCTCTTTCACTCGGACATGACAGAAAGATAATGTTAATATTTTCTTCCTTGTTTTTTTCAGGATTGACATTTTTTATTTATTCCATAAATCAATTAGTATGTTCAATTTTACATATAGAGTTAAACTCTCAAAGCTCTGCCGCCTTTGAACTTATTTCTAATTTGATTGTTTTCGGAATATTTATAATCCTGTCAAGTCCGCTGAAAATCAAAACAAAGCTTGTGGTTGAGTCAATTACCAAGCCGACAATAATTATGATATTGATTTTTCTGTATCTCGGCGGAAGTATGGCGACTTTCGGTACATACTACATAATTCCGTCATCTGATTACAGAACGATTACGCTCAAAATTCTGACCTTGATTGTGTCGATTGTATTCTCGTTTTCAATACCGATTCTTTTGTACAATCAGATAAAAAAGAGCCGATATATGCATGAAAACGATATCTACGAAAGACAGCTCAACGCACAGATTAATTATTACAAGAGCATTACGACTTCGGGATATGAACTGAGAAAAATCAGACATGATTATAACGATCTTTCTATCGGATTAAAATCGCTTATCAACAGTCGGAAATATGATGAGGTTCTTCCTCTCCTGCAAAAATATGACAGCGAGATTATAAGCTCATTTCAGATTTTGTACAACACGGGCAATGACCTTACTGATGCAATTTTAAGCGATAAGCAGAAAAATGCAGATGAAAATATTAAAATCACTTTTGAGGGTTCGCTTGCAAATGTGCCTGCCGACAACCTTGAAATCTGCGTTTTGTTTAACAATATGATTGACATTGCGTTTGAAAATGTAAAGGAATTTTGCGGAAACGGAAAACAAATTATCGCCTTAAAAGCAGAAACAAGGGCTGGATTTCTCTTTTGCTGCATAAGCTTTCCGATTGAAAATGAAATAAAAAAGGCACAGAACAATGTTCTGTACCACAGCTTTGCGTATAAAACTTTGAAAAATCTTGCCGAAAAAAACGGCGGTAAAATTGAAACAAGCCTGTCGGATGACAGACTTGCAATAACCACGGGTTGGGTAATTAATAATTTCAGTTAATTCTTTTCGGGAATTTTTGAATAAGCTTTTTAACATCAGTCTTTTCAATTTTGAGAAGGCTGATTTTTTGTCTATGCCGCCCGCATAACCCGTAAGGTTTCCGTTTGTCCCGACAACACGGTGACACGGCACGATTATCGAAATCGGATTGTGACCCACAGCACCACCGACCGCCTGTGGGGACATCTTGCAACGCCACGCTGTTTTGCCATAATTTTTGCAATTTCACCATAGGTCATAACTGTGCCGTAGGGAATTGTCAGGAGAATATCCCACACAGCCTTGCGAAATTCTGAGCCGTTAAGCGAAAGTTTGGGCATAAAATCGGGTTCGTTGCCTGAAAAATATATGTCAAGCCACTTTTTTGTCTGTTCAAAAACAGCCAGGGTTTTATCCTCAGTTTCACCTTTTACGGTTGACGCAAAGTACTTTTGTCCATCAAACCACAAACCGCAAAGGCTCTCACCGTCAGATGCCATAGTTATATTGCCAATCGGAGAATTGTAATAATCGTTAAAAAACATAATCTCACCCCACCTAATTGTACCGTTAAAAGCAGTTTTGGGCAAGAAAAAATCGGCACGAAAATCGTGCGACTTTGGTTACAGATTCATTTCTGAAAGTTCTTTTGCGGTTGCATCAACAAGTTTTTCACACTTCTTTGTGTTTTCGCTGATCATTCCGCCAACGCTGAAAAGCCCGCCTGTGATTGAATCCAATGCCGCATTTTTGGCTACATTGTCCATACCCGCCTGAGTGGACTTTTGAATTGAGAATTTCTGCGTTTCCTTGCCGAAACCGCTCTTCATAATCCACACCTGATTCTGACTGTCGAGAGCGGGAAATGTTATTACGGTAGCCATTCCATGCTTTATAAGTGACGGAGTTCCTGCCGTAAACTCTTTGTCTTTGATTGCATCAAAAAAGCTCTCAATCGTATAAGAATTTTGTGTCTTAATGTTTTTTACTTTTACACCAAATGCCACAGTAACTTCCTTTCAGATTAGTTAGCACCCCAGACATTTCCGTTTTTGTCCGTGAATTTGCCTGTAAGAACCATAATAAAATCAACAAGCCAACCAATACCGAAAACACCGCAAGTTAAAAGCCAGATGATACCTGTTCCGATTTTGCCTGTCATAAATCTGTGAACACCGAGTTCACCGAGAAAAAATGTGATTAGTACCGCCGCTGTTTTGCTCATTTGTAAGCACTCCTTAAAATTTATTTGTTGAGTACACTATACAGAATAAAAATTATAAATGCAACAATTTGGCAGCAAGGTCAGTTTTTCGGCAAGAAAGTCATAAAATCACAAAGGACATTGCCAAATGACAATGCCCTCTGCGAATGAGTTAAAATGAATAAACCTGTTATCTGTTTTGAATTGCAATTTTTCTGTAGGTATCGAACTTAACCCACTTTGCAAAGAAATCCGCATCGTTGATGCTTTTAAGATTTGAATACTCGGAAAAAAACTGCTGAATTTTTTTGTTGCTGTCGGCAAGAACCTCAAAGCCTCTGCCGTTTACAACGGGAACACCGCCGTAACTGTACTCCGATGTCGGAACGATATCGGTAATCTTGCGGTCACGAACCTTTACGACAACGCTGTCACGAAGAACTATAATATCAAAGCTGTCGGGATACTTATAGCTTTCGCCCTCAACAGGGATTGTGTCACCCTTTGTATAGGTTTCCTTGACAGGCTGATATTTGAGAACATTAAGGCTTGAAGTATCATAGAAAAACTCTTCAAAGATATCACCTCTTGCCTCAAGTGAGCCGAGTACGAATGACGCCTTTTTTGCATCATCGGCTTTTTCTTCAACCGAATCAACAACACCGCAGGCTGATGTCATATTTGACACACGGTCAATCAAAATAAGCTCGCCGAGTGTTTTATGCTTCGAGAAAAGGTCAACCGCAATCGGCTCTGCAAGCAGAATTGTGCAGACTGCGATTCCGTTCTTTGTGAGTGAATCGGCAGGAATATGCTCGCCTGTGTTCACATCAACAGCGTACTTGATTTCGGAAACGATACCCGAAATAGTCTTTGTGCCGAGCTTTACAAGGTAATCCTTGCCGGCTGTAAGCTGTTCGTCATCCATCCAGAGAATTGACGCTGTAAGCTCCTGATAGGATGCAAGATTTGTGTCCTTTGTTATTACACAGCCACGGGATACATCAACTTCCTTGTCAAGTGTGATTGTAACGGGCTGTCCCTTGAAAGCTGTTTTAACATCCTTATCTGTCATAAGGATCTGCTTTACATGAGCCTTTTCATTGCTCGGAAGTGTTACGATTTCATCGCCTATGCTGATACTGCCCGACTCAATCTGTCCCTGAAAGCCTCTGAATGTGTGGTCGGGACGGCAAACTCGCTGAACAGGAAGATAAAATCCTTCTTCCTCCTCCGAGGAATCAACATCAACAGTTTCGAGATACTGAAGGAGCGGAACACCGTTGTACCACGGAATGTTTTCGGACTTTACGGTAACATTGTCGCCCTCTGTTGCGGAAAGCGGAATGATGTAGATATCGTCAAGTAAAAGCTCGTTTTTAAGTTCTTCAATCTGCTTTACGATTTCGTCAAAGCGTGACTTGCTGTACTTTACCAAATCCATCTTATTAACGGCAAAGACAAAATGTCTTATACCCATAAGCTTACAGATTCTTGCGTGCCGTCTTGTCTGAACAAGAACGCCCTGTGATGCGTCAATGAGGATAACTGCGAGGTCTGCAAAAGATGCGCCTACAGCCATGTTTCTTGTATATTCCTCGTGACCTGGTGTGTCGGCAACGATAAAACTGCGGTTGTCGGTTGTGAAGTAGCGATAAGCAACATCAATTGTGATGCCCTGCTCACGCTCAGCCATAAGACCGTCAAGCAAAAGCGAATAGTCAATGTCACCGCTGCGACTGCGACCTTACTGTCAAGCTCAAGAGCCTTTTCCTGATCGGCATAAATAAGCTTTGCGTCATAAGTATGTGACCTATGAGTGTTGATTTACCGTCATCAACACTGCCGCAGGTAATAAATTTAAGTAAACCTTTCATCAGAAGTAACCCTCCCTTTTTCTGCGTTCCATACTGCCCTGTGCCTCGTTGTCAATTACTCTGGAGGTACGCTCCGAAGAAACGGAGCTGAGGGTTTCGTCAATAATTTCATCAAGAGTTGTTGCAGTTGACTCTATGCCGCCTGTAAGAGGATAACAGCCGAGTGTTCTGAAACGAACCGATTTCAATTCGGGTACTTCGCCCTCTTTGAGCGGAAAACGATCGTCATCAACCATAATAATGTTGCCGTCACGGTAAACAACAGGTCTTTTTGCCGCAAAGTAAAGCGGAACGATGTCAATTTTTTCCCTTTGAATGTACTGCCATATGTCCTTTTCTGTCCAGTTGGAAATTGGGAACACACGAATGCTTTCGCTCTTATTGATTTTTGTGTTGTAAAGCTTCCACATCTCGGGGCGCTGGTTCTTAGGATCCCATGCCTGTGCTTTATTTCTGAAAGAGAAAATTCTTTCCTTGGCTCTTGACTTTTCCTCATCTCGTCTGCCGCCGCCGAATGCCGCAGTAAAGCCGTATTTGTTGAGTGCCTGTTTGAGAGCCTGTGTTTTCATAATATCTGTGTAAGCCGCACCGTGATCAAACGGGTTGATACCTTTTTTAACACCTTCTTCATTGGTGTAAACGAGCATTTCAATTCCGAGCTTCTTTGCTGTGTCATCACGGAATTTTATCATATCCTTGAACTTCCATGTTGTGTCAATGTGGAGGAACGGGAACGGCGGTTTTTCGGGATAAAACGCCTTCATTGCAAGGTGGAGCATAACCGAGCTGTCCTTGCCTATTGAGTAGAGCATAACAGGCTTTTCGCACTCTGCCGCAACTTCTCTGATTATGTATATAGCTTCTGCTTCAAGCTCATCTAAATGTGAAAGCTGACTCATACCTTATCTCCTTTTCACGGAAATACTTACAAAGTGTTTCCTTAGTATTTGTTTGATTCTTTTTGATTTATATCAATCTTAATGACCTCGCCATGCGGTTTTTCAATTAACCACGAGAGGATATCTCCGTTCTTTTCGGTGTGAACCTTACTGCCCATACCGCCAATATCTGAACCGAGGAAAAAGCTGATTGCATATGCGGGACATTCTTTTATGCAGGAGGTGCAACCCCAGCAATCCTTGGGATATTTGATGTACGCTTTGCCGTTTTCGTCAGTCTTGATAAGACTTCCGGGGCAGACATTGCGACACTTTTTGCAGCCTATGCACTTGGACTTGTCAATTACTATGCTCATACTTTTCACCTCCCGTTACAAGGTCACGAATAATAATTTTTATCTCGCCGTTTTCAAGACGGGAATTAACATACTTGTTAAAGTTCCTGTCGTCCTTTTCGGGATAGTCAAGGTTTTCGGCAAAGCTGTGCCAGCGTGTTTCCTTTCTCGCTCTCAGGTGAGCAATTACGCTTTTGCAGACCGTAAGCCTTTCTTTAAGCTCGCAGATATACATTAGCTCCTGAAAATCTTCTGCATAGAGGTCATCTGTGAGCGTTTCAAGCTGTCTGATTTTGCAGTCGGCAATGTCAAGCTGTTTTTCGTTGAAACGGTAGTTTGTTTTTATACCGCCTGCGTAGCTGTCCATAACCGTCTGCATTGCCTCTTCAAGCTGTTCCGTGGTGTAGAGTGAATGGCGGTCTGTGAGATATTTCTCGGTTTCCCTAAGGTGATAATTTGTATCTTTATCGCTGATTTTCTCAAAGCTTTCTTTGCTGTCAATGTACTTAACTGCCGAAAGCCCTGCAATTTCACCCTCTGCAAGAGCGCCCGTAACATACTTCTGCGGACAACCGCCTGCAACATCACCGCCTGCAAAAAGTCCTTCAATTGTGGTTGCACGGTCTGTGTCAACCCAGTAACCGCTTGCCGTGTGACCGCCTACGATGTACGGCTCTGTTCCCTCAATTTCAACATTCTGCCGTGAAGGATTTCTTCCGCTTTCAATCCACTTGATTGTCTGCGAAGGTGCCATATTGAGATAGGCTTTTAAAAGTGATTCGTCCTGCTCGGCTGTGATTCCCTCTGTTCTGAGGTAGCAGGGACCTCTGCCCTCCTTATTTTCATTTACCGTACCGTAAACTCTTTCGGAAGTTGTAAGTCCGTACTTTGTTTCATAAACTTCGCCGAGTGAATTAATCTGCTTTGCGCCTACACCCTGTGCAAGAGTTCCCGTGGGGGCGATTGTGTCCTTGCATCTGAGTGCGATAAAACGCATTTCAAAGGTTGTCATCTCTGCACCGGCTCTGATTCCCATTGCGTAGCCTGCACCTGTGTTAAAGGGCGGATACCACATCTTATGGCGGGAAAATCCGGGGTTGTTCGGCTTGTAAAGTCCTGCCGCACCGCCTGTGGCAATTATGACAGCCTTTGCTTCGATTGTGTAGAAAATTCCGCTTTCAATGCCGAATCCGAATGCACCGTTGATTTTGTTGTCCTTTACCGAGTAATCAAAAATATTGACACGGTTGAGAACGGTTACATTCTTTGCCTTTTCGACTGCGTCCGCAAGAATCGGCTTTATGTTTTCACCGTTGATTTTAAGGTTTCGGTTGCCTCGTGTAACATACTTTCCGTTCTCGTCCTTTAAAATTACAAGACCGAGTTTTTCAAGCCTGTCGGTTACTTCGTTGAGCTTTTCGGACATGGTAAGGAGCAAATCCTCTCTGACAATCCCATCAGCGTCCTTTTTAGCGTAGTCAACATAGTCCTGCGGTTTTCTGCCCTCAACAATGTATGCGTTAAGAGCGTTTACACCTGCGGCAAGACAACCGCTTCTTTTGATGTGTGCTTTTTCACAGATAAGAACCTTTTTGTCCGAATTTTCGGAAATGGTCAGAGCCGCATAACAGCCTGCCGTTCCGCCGCCTATAATGAGGACATCGGTGCTTATTTTTTCTGTTTTCATAGGATTTCACTCCCTTGCCGTTATTGTTTTTCGTCAAGATATTTTTCTGCCGAAATCACACAGTTTGCACCGTCCGACACGGCTGTAACGACCTGACGAAGTGCTTTTGTTCTGATGTCACCGCCTGCAAAAATACCGTCTGCGGAGGTTTTTCCGCTTTCATCGGCAATAATGTAACCGTCCTTGTCGGTTTTGACAAGATTTGCAAGAGGTTTTGTATCGGGAACACTTCCGATTGCAACGAAAACACCGTTGCAATCAAGCTGTTTTTCTTCTCCGTTTTGTAAAAGTGTGACCGAAGTCACCTTTGTATCTCCGTTAATTTCAGATACCGTTGCATTTGTAAAAGCTTCAATATTTTCCGTGGCAAACACCTTGTTCTGCAAGCTCTGCCTGCTCTGAAGGAATCCCTTCTGTGAACGAGATAAACCTTTTTGCAGAATCTTGAAAGCAGAAGTGCGTCACCAAAAGCAGTGTCACCACCGCCTGTTACCACGGTAATTTTATCCTTATAGAAAGCCGCATCACACACCGCACAATAAGAAACTCCGTTACCCGAAAATTCCTTTTCGCCTTTTACACCAAGCTTTCTGCGCTGTGTTCCTGCCGCATAGATTACGGTTTTTGTTTCAAGACTTTCACCGCCGTCAATGTTTACGGAGAAGTTACCGTTAACTCTTTCAACCTCGGTAACCTCTCCCTCAACAAATTCAGCACCGAGTTTTTCGGCGTGAGTTCTGAACTTTTCTCCGAGGTCAAAGCCTGTTTCACCGTAAGTCCGGGGTAATTATCTACTCTCTCGCTCTCGGCAATCTGTCCCGTACCCATAAATTCTTTTTCAACCACAACAGCTTTAAGATTTTCACGCTGTGCATAAATTGCGGCTGAAAGTCCTGCGGGACCGCTGCCGATAATCACGATGTCGTACATAATCTCCCTCCTTTACTCTATAACAAGCTCTTCCTTTTCTGCTGTATCTCCCGTAATTTTGAATGAATTGAGAACTGGATTTTCTCTGTCCATAAGCGAAAGAATCATATAGCTTGCCTTGCTGTCAAAGGCAAGTCTTTTGTCCTCTTCAGACGGTCTTGACGGCGATTCGGGATGTGAATGCCAGTTGCCGAGAGGAACAAATCCGTTCTTTCTCATATCCTTGATTGCCTCAAGCTGTTCCTTTGGATCAAGCGAAAAATGTTCGTTTGAGTGGTCGATATTTGTAAGGAGATAAACCTTTTTAATCTCCTTGTCACCGCCCTCAACCGTTCCTGCAATAAGACCGCAAGCCTCATCGGGAAGCTCCTTTACAGCGTGAGCAAGTATTTTTTCAAAGTCGCTTTTTGTAAGTTTTATCATAAATGAACACCGTCACATTCTGCCTGTTCGTAGTCGATAAGCTCTGTGATTGTCGGGTGGTCACCGCAGACTGCACAATTGTGTGTGTCACTCGGAAGTTTTACCTTGCGAAATTCCATTTTGAGTGCGTCATATGTAAGAAGATAGCCCGTGAGCAACTCGCCCTGACCGATGATGTACTTGATTGCTTCCATTGCCTGTAGGCTACCGATTACACCGCCCATTGCACCGATAACACCTGCCTGCTTACAGGTTGGAACTGCGTCCTTTGGCGGAGGGTTCTTGAATACACAACGGTAACAAGGACCTTCACCCGGCACATAGGTCATAAGCTGACCTTTAAATCTGATAATTCCGGCGTGTGAGAAAGGCTTTTTAGCCATTACACAGGCATCGTTGATAAGGAACTTTGCCGGAAAGTTATCAGTACCGTCAATGATGAAGTCATACGCCTTTACAAGGTCAAGTATATTTTCGCTTGTAACAAATGTGTGGTATGTCTTTACGGTAACATCGGGGTTGATAGCCTCCATTGTTTCCTTTGCCGACTCAACCTTCGGCTTGCCGATATCCTGTGTTGAGTGGATAATCTGTCTTTGAAGATTTGAGAGATCCACCTCGTCTGCATCTGCAATTCCTATTGTGCCTACACCTGCGGCGGCAAGATACATTGCGGCAGGAGCGCCGAGTCCGCCTGCACCGATAATGAGAACCTTTGCATTAAGGAGCTTTTTCTGTCCCTTTGCGCCGACCTCTTTAAGAATAATGTGTCTTGAATATCTTTCAAGCTGTTCGTTTGAAAATGCCATTACTGACCGCCTCCCATAAAGTAAAGGAACTCTACAACATCGCCGTCCTTTAAGGTTGTTTCTTCAAATGTACCGCTCTTAACAAATTCGTCATTGATTGTAACGGTTACATACTCGGGTGTTTCAACATTCTCGTCAATAATGAGCTGTGCTACCGTAAGATTGTCTGCAACTTCCTTTTTGTTTCCTGCAACTGTGATTGTCATAACGATTACTCCTTAATAAGTTTTTCTGTCACTTCGATTATTTCTGATTTTTTGACCGCACCTCTGAGTCTTTCTTTCTCTTCACCGTTTTTTAAAAAAACGAGTGTGGGTGCCGCCTGTACTTCATATTCCGACGCAAGCTCGGAATCAAAATTAACATTTATCTTTGCAATTTTCAGCTTGCCCTCATACTCTTTTTCAAGCTCAAAGAGTACGGGTGAAAGTCTTTTGCAAGGTATACAGCTGTCGGAATAAAAATCCGCAAGCACGAGTGTATCGGCTGAAAGAACTTCGCTCTGAAAATTGTCTTTGCTTACTCTCTGCGGCATTTAATCACCAACCTTTTCAACAATCAGGTCATATGTGCCGTCCTCGTTGTCAATGAGCTTGAGAATTTTGTGTCCCTCTTCCTTGATACTTCTCGGAACATTCTGAACAGGCTCGCCGTCATTCATTTTGATTGAAAGGATCTGACCTTCGTCAAGTTCTTCAAGGGCAACCTTTGCCTTTACAAAAGTTGTCGGGCATACCACATCGGTAATATCTACTGTATCGTCAATTACAAAATCAGCCATTGTAAACCTCCAAAATTCTCTGTTCAAATTTTTCTCTGCCTACTCTGTCGATTGTAACTTAAAGCGTTCGCTCGGCTTTGCGTTTTCTGCAAAGAAGTTAAGAGCGGCATCACAGATTTCCATAAGTTTTTCTTTATTTTCGATAAACGGAATAATTGTTTCGCCCTTATTGATTGAGTTGCCGAAAAGTCCGCCGAATGAAACAATGTAGCCATGAATTGTGTCCCACGCATCTGTCGGGCAAGCCTTGAAGCATCTGCCGCAGTAGTTACACTTTGAATTGTCAACGGAAATTTTTCCGTCCTCAAGAGTGATTGCACCCTGACGGCAGGCCTTTACGCAGACTCCGCAACCGATACAAGCGTCCTCTTTCCATGAAACCTTGATTCCGCCCTTGATACCGACATCGTTTTCCTCAGCTTTAAGGCAGTTGTTCTGACAGCCTGTTATACCGAACTTGAACTTGTGCGGAAGTTCCTTTGCAAAATATCTGTCGTCAAGCTCCTTTGCAAGAGCGTATGTATCAATACAACCGCTGGGACAGATTGCCTCACCCTGACAGGCTGTAATTGTTCTTACTCTCGGACCGCAAACACCCGGCTCAACATCGCCCTCGGCAAGTGCGTCCTTAACTGCCTCAACATCATCAAGCTTTACAAAAGGAATTTCAACACTTTGTCTTGATGTGAGGTGAACATAACCGTCACCGTAGTTTTCCGAAACCTCGGCAATTTTCGCAAGCTGTTTAGCTGTGAGGTTGCCGCCTACAACTCTGAGCCTGAGCGAAAAATTATTTTTCTGTTTTTGACGCATAAAGCCGCCCTTTTTAAGCGTAGCATAATCAACTGCCATTTCTCTTACTCCTCCGATTCATTCACATTTATACTGTCTACAGCCTGTTTGAAGTCAGACTTTAAATCCTCAATATTCTCAATGCCGACGCTGATTCTTATTGTATCTTCAAACACGCCTGCGTTTCTTTTTTGTTCTTCTGTTCCGTGAGCGTAAATTGTGCTTGACGGATGAATTACAAGTGTTCTTGTGTCGCCTATATTTGTTGCATTTGTTGCATACTTCAAATTGTTGATAAGCTTAAACGCTCTTTCTTTACTTCCTGCCCTGATCGTGAGGATTGCACCGCCTTTTCCCTTCAACAGCTTTTTACAAAGGCTGTAATAAGGAGAAGCTTCAAGAGCCGGATAGTTGACTTCGATTCCGTTTTGTGTTTCAAAGAACTTTGCAAGCTCAAGAGCGTTGTAACAAAGACGTTCCATACGAAGTCCGAGTGTTTCAAGTCCGACAGAGTTCATAAAAGCATTAAACGGTGCAAGGCAACAGCCTATGTTTCGCCAGATACCGTTTCTCAGCTTTGCAACATATGCAAGCCGACCGAATTTTTTGTACTCTGCAAGACCTTTGTATCTTTCCGTATTCCATTCAAAATTGCCGCTGTCAACGATTATTCCGCTGATTGAATTTCCGCCTCCGTTAATGTACTTTGACGAGGAATGAACAACGATGTCCGCACCGTGTTCAAACGGCTGAATAAGATACGGAGTTGCCGTTGTGCTGTCGATAACGAGCGGAACACCGTGTGAATGAACAAGCTCTGATACAGCGTCAAGATCGGCAATTTCAAGTCCGGGATTGCCGATAAGCTCGGCAAAGACTGCTTTTGTTTTTTCGTTTATGAGCGGTTCAATCTCCTCGGCTGTCACCTTGTTGACATATCGTGTAACAATTCCGAAAGGCTCAAGATCTCCAAACAAATCAATTGTTCCGCCAAAAAGGCCTGCGCTTGCGATTACCTCGTCACCTGATTCAAGAATGTTCAGGAGTGCCATCGTAACGGCTGCCATACCTGACGAACACGCAACCGCACCGACACCGTTTTCAATGGAAGCAATTCTGTTCTCAAAAGATGTTACCGTGGGATTGCCTATTCGAGAGTAGGCGTAGCCGGGAGCTCTGTTGTTGAACACCTTTTCAAGCTGTTCGGCAGAGCTGTGCGAAAATGCACTGACCTGATAAATGGGAGTTAAGGTTGAGCCAAAAACCTTTTCACCGTTAAACCCCTTGTGAAGTAATGCGGTGTTAAACTCCATAATATCACCAACCCCTTAATTTCATACAATCAACCCTTTTGTGTAAGACCGTCGTAAGAATTTGTCTGACGGCTTCGATTGATATAGGTAGATTATACTCCATTAATCATAGTATTTCAATAGGTTTAATAAGATTTTACCTCTTGCACAATTTTTCTTTAAAATTTGCCGTAATTCCATTATTTCCTACAATGCATATTTGTTTAGTAGGTATTGATTTTTAAATTAAAAACTGTTACCATTATTATATACTCTTTCAGCAAACAAAACGCACGGAAAGGAGATGCTAAAATTGAAGATTTCAACAAAGGTGGAATTCGGAATCATCGCTGTTATTGACATTGCGTCACACTCACTAAACGGCAATGCGGTAACAACTCCCGAAATTGCCAAACGGCAAAATATATCTAAAAAGTATCTTGAACAGATTCTCTCGTCACTCAGCTCGGCAGGACTTGTGCGAGGTCAAAAGGGTTCAAACGGCGGTTATGTTATTGCAAAAAACCTTAAAGAGATTACATTCAAGGATATCATAAACGCACTTGACGCAAATGTTCTGAGCAATGTTTATTTTAACACTCGGGGCGATGATGATGTTATGATAAGACTTATCGACAACAGTCTTTGGTCGAAGATGTCGTCATATCTTCAGGACTATGCCGAAAGCATTACACTTGCACAGCTTTGCGATGAGTATATCAAAAACAATGAAATTGAACACAACATTCCGATGTACTACATCTGATAGATTACAAACAAAAGCCACCGATTTTTATGTCGGTGGCTTTTCTTGTTTTATCGGATTTTATTTAAAGCTTTCAATAACCTGACAGGTTTTTTCAATGTCATCTTCGTGTGTGCAAATGAAACAAACATCGCCTCAAACTGTGACGGTGCTGCATAGATTCCGTTTTCAAGCAGATGATTGTAATACTCGGCATATCTCTTTGTGTCGGCTGTGGTTGCCGTGTCATAGTCAACAACCTTTTTGTCGGTAAAAAATGCCGTCATAATCGAACCCACACGGTTCACATTAAATCCTGCGTTCTTCATTGCATTTTCAATCTTTGCCGATTTGCGTTCAAGCTCGGGATATATCGAATCTTTATTTTTTTCAAGAATTTTAAGCGTTGCAATGCCCGCACTTACCGCTACCGGATTTCCCGAAAGTGTGCCTGCCTGATAAACAGAACCGAGAGGAGCAACACACTCCATAATCTCTTTTCGCCCTCCGTAAACCGCAAGCGGCATTCCGCCGCCGACAATTTTCCCGAGGGTTGTAAGGTCGGGTTTTACTCCGTAAAGCTTTTGAGCACCGCCGAGTGAAAGTCTGAAGCCTGTGATTACTTCATCAAAAATAAGAAGTGAATCATGCTTTTCAGTGATTTCACGCAAGAATTTTAAAAATCCCTTTTTTGGCGGAACGACACCCATATTTGCGGCACAAGGCTCAACGATTACACAGGCAATTTCATCACCGCAGTTATCAAAAAGCTGTTGCACGGATTCTTCATCGTTATACTTTGCAAGGAGAGTTGTGTCTGTGTAGCCTTTCGGCACACCTGCGCTGTTCGGAATTGAATTTGTCAGAAGTCCCGAACCGCCCTTTACAAGCAAGCCGTCGGAATGGCCGTGGTAACAGCCCTCGAATTTTACGATTTTATCCCTTTTTGTAAAGCCTCTTGCGGCACGGATTGCGCTCATAACCGCCTCTGTGCCTGAATTTACAAGTCGGAGCATTTCGATTGACGGCATATTTTTGCGGATAAGCTCGGCAAGTTCAATTTCTCCGCTGTGGCACGCACCGAATGTAAGTCCGTTCTGACAGGCAGAAGTCACAGCTTTGATAACATCGGGCTGTTTGTGGCCGAGGATATTCGGTCCCCATGAGCAGATATAGTCGATAAACTCGTTTCCGTCAACATCATAAATTTTTGAACCCTCTGCACGGTCGATAAAAAGCGGAGTTCTTCCGACCGAACGGCACGCACGGACAGGACTGTTCACACCGCCGGGCATAAAGTCAAGCGCCTGTGCGTATAGCTTTTCGCTTTGAGTTGTATTCATAAAAGCACTTCCCTATTTGTAAAATTCGTCAATCCATTTTGCAACATCAAGTGCGTGGTATGTGATTATGATATCCGCACCCGCCCTCTTGATTGCAATCATATTTTCGCACACAATTTTCTTTTCGTCAATCCAGCCTTTTTCGGCAGCCGCCTTGACCATTGCATATTCACCGCTTACATTATAGGCAACAAGCGGAAGGTCAAAGCGTTCGCTTGCGGCTTTTACGATATCGAGATATGCAAGTGCAGGCTTGACCATAACCATATCCGCACCCTCGTCAATATCGTCTGCAATTTCACGCAGAGCCTCTTTGCCGTTTGCGTAATCCATCTGATAGCTTTTTCTGTCGCCAAATTTGGGGGCAGATTCTGCGGCGTCACGGAATGGCGAATAGTAGCCTGAGGCAAATTTTGCACTGTATGACATAATCGGAGTGTTGATAAGTCCGTTTTCGTCAAGTGCGTTTCTGATTGCAGACACTCTGCCGTCCATCATATCCGAAGGAGCGATGATATCCGCACCTGCTTTTGCAAGGCTGACAGCCATTTTAGAGAGGAGCGGAAGTGTTTCGTCATTGAGAATTTCGTGACCGCAAACAACACCGCAATGACCGTGACTTGTGTATTCACAAAGACAGACATCGGCAATAATAAGGAGTGACGGATAATTTTTCTTTATGTATCTGATTGCGTTCTGAGTTACACCGTTATCGTCATAGGCTGATGTTGCAAGCTCGTCTTTATGCTTTGGAATTCCGAAAATAAGAAGTCCTGCAATGCCGCTGTTTTCAATTTCTTTAAGAATCTCGTCTGCTCTGTCAAGCGAATATTGGTAGACATTCGGCATTGAATCAACAGGCTTTTTAATATTTTCACCCTCTGCAATAAAAATCGGGTAAATAAAATCGCCCTTGTCAATTCTTGTTTCACGAACAAGACTGCGAATCTGCTCGCCTGCTCTTAATCTTCTGAATCTTCTCATATATTTATCCTTCTTTCAAAGTTACTTCCTTGATTATAGTTTCCAAAATTCCGTCTGTGTCCTTCGTTTTTGCAATCCTGAACGAATTTACGCCGTGACTTTCAAGTGCCTCGGCGGTGATTTCACCTATGCAGACAACGGAAGTTCTGTCGGAAATAATTGCTCCGCCGTCAAAAAATGTGTTCACACCCGACGCACTCGCAAAAGTGATAAAGTCGGTATCAACAACGGAATTATCCTGTTTTTTCTCAAGCTGAATGTCATAGGTTTTGACATCGTCAAAATCAATGTTGTTATCAGCCAAAATCCGAGTGAGTTCGGGCGAACCGTTTTCGGCACGCAGAATCAATACTTTTTCACCGCTTTTCACCGTTTTTGCAAGCAAAATTCCAAGTTCACGGGTTGTGTAGACATTTGGAATACAGTCCGCAAAAATTCCGTACTTTTCAAGTACAGCCGCTGTTCCCGAACCAATCACCGCAAACTTAATATTTGCAAAACTGCGGATATCCTTTTTCAACTTACGCAGTCGGCTCATAAAAATTTCTGCACCGTTCATACTTGTAAGCACCACATAATCGTAGCCGTCAATGCCGTTTATTGCATTGTCAAAAGCTTCGTTGTCATGATATTCAATCACCTTTAAAAGATCGTGTCTTTTGACCTTTGCACCCGAAAGCGTAAGCATTTTGCCGAGCTTGTCGGAGAGCTTTCTCGTACCCGTAACAGTAACCGAAACATTTTTCAAAGGTCTTGTAATTGTGGGGGCGAAGTCAAATTTTGTGGTTTCACCAACCACTATAACGGCAGGCGGTACAACCTCTGCGGATTTAACATTTTCGCAGATTGTCGAGAGAGTTCCCCTCACGGTCTGATTTTTTGTACAAGCACCGTTTGACACAACTGCAACGGGAGTATCCTCCGATTTACCGTTACGAATGAGATTTTCCACAATGTCGGGGAGGTTTCTCAATCCCATAAGAAAGACAAGCGTTCCGTCGGTTTCGGCACATTTCTTTATATTTTCGGGCAGGGTGTCCTGTGCCGTATGTCCCGTGATTATATGAACACTTCGGCTCAGATTTCTGTGTGTAACAGGGATTCCCGCAAGCTCGGGAACGGCAATCGAGGAAGAAATTCCGGGTACAATGTCAAACGGAATATCGGCACTTTTGAGGGTTTCAATCTCCTCTCCGCCTCTGCCGAACACGAACGGATCGCCGCCTTTAAGACGGACAACCGTTTTGCCCTCTCTCGCCTTTTCAACAAGGATTTCGTTAATATTTTCCTGCTTTTCGCTGTGTCTGCCCGAACGCTTTCCAACGCAGATTTTTTCAGCAGTTTCGGGTGCAAAACCGAGCAATGACACATCTATAAGGCTGTCGTAAACAAGCACATCGCAATGTCTGATATACTCCGCACCACGCATTGTTATCAGGTCAAAATCGCCGCATCCCGCACCGACAATATACACTCTTCCGTTACTCAATTTCGCTCACCAGCCTTTTTGCAAGCTTAATTCTGTTTGAAATTTCATCTGTTACGCTGACTGTTTTTTTGCAGTCGGCAGACAGAGAAAGCGTTATCCTGTCGTTTTCAACCTTTGAAATTGCACCGACGGGAGTTGAACAATCGGCATTGAGGCTGTGCAAAACCTGTCTTTCGGTTTCAAACGAAAGCATTGTATTTTTGTCGCTGATTTCAGCGAGCATTTTGGAAACCTCGCTGTTTTTTCTGCTTTCAATCGCAACTATTCCCTGACACGGTGCAGGGAGAAATTCATCGGCATCAAACGGAGTTACCGTGTAATCCTCACCGTTGCAAAGGTCAAGTCTTTCAAGTCCTGCCTTTGCAAGCACAAGAGCATCGTACTCACCGTTCAACAGCTTTTTAAGTCGGGTGTCAACATTGCCCCTTATATCCTTGAATTTTGCATTAGGATAGATTTTCTCCGCAAAAAGCTTTCGCCTTAAACTGCCTGTTCCGATGACAAAGCCGTCCTTAATTTCAAAATTGTTGCGTGTGACAAACACATCGCCATAACTGCCCCTTGGCAACACGGCGGAAATTTCAAGTCCGTCTGCAATTTTTGTCGGCAAGTCCTTTGCGCTGTGAACGGCAACATCTGTTTCTCCGCTCAAAAGCGACATTTCAAGCTCCTTGATGAACACACCTTTTCCGCCTAAAGCTGCAAGCGGTTTGTCAAGGGTTTTGTCGCCTGTTGTCGAAATGTAAACCGTTTCAATTTCAACATTCGGAAAACGGTTTTTCAGCGTTTTTATTAACATTTCGGTTTGTGCAAGGGCAAGCCTGCTTTTTCTTGTTCCGATTTTTATCGTCATTGTTCGTATTCCTCAATCAAATTTTCAACAGTTTTTTCATCGGGTTCAAGTCCCGAAAGGCAAAGCGAAAGAAGCTGTTCAAAAATCTTCCTTCTGTCATCTTCCTTTTCAACTTCTCCTTAATTATCGGGCGATATTTCCACAAAACCTCGGTTGTATTTTCGTTCATACTTCAAGGATTCCCACAAAAAGCTCTTTAAGATATTTTGCGTAAATCGGACTTTTGCCCGATGTTGTAATTCCTGCCGTTATGCCGTTTTTGCTTGCAATTGCAGGAAAAATAAATCCGCATTTTTCCTTATCGTCAACTGTGTTGACAAGAATATTTTTCTCATTGCAAAGCTGAAAAATTCTGCCGTTGAGCGTTTCATCATCGGTTGCGCTGATAACGCAAAACGCACCGTCAAGGTCGCTGTCACAAAATCTGCGGTCAATGATTTTTACATTCAAAGCCTTGATTTCATCGCAGATTTTCGGGGCAACAACGGTTATGTCCGGCGAAAACGGCATCAGCTTTTCAATCTTTCTGAGTGCAACCGTACCGCCGCCGACTACGAGTATTTTTTTGTTTTCAATGTCAATATAAAACGGGAAATATGCCATTAGTTATTCTCTCCGCACTTTCTGTAGATTTCAAGAATTCTTGCAAATTCTTCTGCCGAAACATCGGATTTCAGCTTATAAATGAATTTTTCCGAAAAATCTGACGGCATTGCGTTTTTCACAGACTGCATACACGGCAAAAACTCGTGAAAGGCAAGGTCTTTTTTGAGAACTTCAATTTCCTCAAAAATTATTTCTTTTGCACTTTCAACGCTGTCGAGTTTGAGAGCATTGTTCTCGTTTGCAAGCTGTTTTATGCAGTCAATGTTAATGAGCCTTACACCGCTTATTTTGGGGATATTTTCGTCAATGTCGGGCGGTACGGCAAGGTCAATAAACAGCCTTGATTTTTCGGTTTTTATATTGTTTTTTAAATCATAATATGTAACCGTGTAATGCGGTCCGCTTGTGGCACTGATTACGCAGTCTGCAAAATCAAACGCTTTGTATCTTTCGTCATAATCAATCACATTCGCACCCGTATTTTCAAAAACAGTTTCTGCTTTGTGCTTTCGTGAAGTCACGGTAACGCTTATACCTTTGTGCGACAAGAGATTTTTCACAACAGTTGAGCCGACCTTGCCTGTTGCGCCGATTACAAGGACATTCAGTTCACCGTCTTTGAATTTTGCCGCCTCGTTTGACGCAAGAGTTGCAACGGAAACCGATGTTTTTGAAATGGCTGTTTCGGTCTTGATTTTTTTTGCACAGGCAACAGCCGCCTGAACGCACATATTAAGCTCATAGGCAACCGTGCCGTTATCCTTTGCAAAGGCGTAGGCTCGCTTTAGCTGACCAAGTATTTCATCTTCACCGATAACCATTGATTCAATTCCGCCTGCCACCCTGAAAAGATGGAGCAAAGCCCTGTCACCGTAGAAAAGACAGATGTACTTTTTTAGTTCGTCAAAATCAATTCCCGAAAAATCCGAAAGAACGGTTTCAACCGTTTTCACAGATGATTCGTCACCGCAAAAATAAACCTCGGTTCTGTTGCAGGTGCAGAGAATCAAACACTCGCTGATATTTTCAGAATAAAAAAGTTCGTCAAGAAATGTCTTTTTTTGCTCATCGGGAAAGGCAAGCTTCTTTCTCACAACCACATTTGAAGTTTTTGTGACTTACGCTCAGGCAGTACATAAAAAATTCGCTCCGTTACAAATAAAATCCGACAGTAAAATACACTTTTAAAGTTATTTTATTACTGCCGACAGCTATTGTCAATTAAAGTTAGTCAGTTATTTTACCACTAAACCTATCTGTTTGGTATGTTTTGATTATACTACATTCACCATTCCATGTCAATAAATTTCGGGTTTTGCTTGACAAAAACAGTGATTACAATATAAACTATACAAAGATACCTCCCGTCAGCAAACAGCGGGAGTTTTATTCCGATGTAAATACTTATTGTACCGATAGGAATACTAAATGATTTGAATATGTATTAAGGAGCGTTTTTATGCTTAATCAGTTTTCAAGAACACAGCTTTTGATTGGCAAAGAAGCTATGGACAGGCTTTCAAAAACAAGAGTTGCAATTTTCGGAATCGGCGGTGTAGGCGGATACACGGCGGAGGCTCTTGCAAGGAGCGGAGTCGGTGAGCTTGACCTTATTGACGATGACAAGGTGTGCCTTACAAACATCAATCGCCAGATTTTTGCAACAAGAAAAACAGTAGGTAAATACAAGGTTGATGTTGCAGAGGAAAGGCTCAAGGACATCAATCCCGACATAATCATTAACAAGCATCAGACCTTCTACACTCCCGAAACCTCGGAAAAATTCGACTTTTCAAAATACGACTATGTAGTTGACGCAATTGACACGGTAACAGGCAAAATTGAGCTTGTTATGCAAGCCGACAAAGCCAAAACGCCTATCATCTGTTCAATGGGAGCAGGCAACAAGCTTGATCCTACAGCGTTTGAGGTTGCCGACATTTACAAAACCTCGGTCTGTCCTCTTGCAAGGGTTATGAGACACGAACTCAAAAAGAGAGGTATCAAAAAGCTGAAGGTTGTTTATTCAAAGGAAAAGCCTATCACACCCGTTGACGATATGGCAATAAGCTGTAAAACAAATTGCATATGCCCTCCAGAAACTGAAAGAAAATGCACCCAACGCAGACAGGTTCCCGGCAGTACCGCATTTGTTCCGTCGGTTGCAGGTCTTATCATAGCCGGCGAAGTTATCAAGGACTTGATTAAGTAAATATAATTTTTAGCAACGCAAAGCACCGAGAGAAATTACCCTCGGTGCTTTGCTTGTTTTTATAGGATTTTTACAGTTGATATCGTGATTAAACAGATTAGATGATAACCGATTCTTCCTGAAGTGATTTGTTACGGAGAACCTGAACCTCATCGCCTTTCGTAATGAAAAGCCGATAAAGAAATACATTGACCTTTTCTCCGACGGTAATCGGAGTTTCGTCAAGTCCTCTGTACGCATAAACCGTGCCTCCGTCACATTTTACGGCAATTTCGATATTGTCGCCTCTGAACGAAGTCTTTATAACCTCGCCGACGGATACAGACGCTTTTTGTGCGGTTGTTTCGCTGAGCTTTGTCACCTTTACAAATTCGGGACGGATAACTGCACGGTCAACATTATCAACAACATCAAAGGTCTTGAACTTTGTATAATCGTCAAGCGTAGTAGTCTGACCGAAAAATGATGCAGAAAATGCGGTTTCGGGATGCTGATAAATGTCAATCGGCGAGCTATCTGCTCAATTCTGCTTGTTTGTAATTATGATTTCATCGGCAACCTCAATAGCCTCGCTCTGATCGTGAGTTACAAATATACTTGTAACGCCGAGTCTTTCAATCATATCCTTAAGCCATGAGCGAAGCTCCTCCTAACCTTTGCGTCAATTGCGGCAAATGGTTCGTCAAGCAGAAGAAGATTCGGGTTTGGCGCAAGTGCTCTTGCAAAGGCAACACGCTGTTTTTGACCGCCCGAAAGCTGGCTTGGATAACGCTTTTCAAGTCCTTCAAGACCGATAAGCTTTACAAGCTCGTTTACTCTTTCCTTGATAAATTTCTTGCTCTTTTTCTGAATTTTCAGACCGAAAGCAATGTTATCAAAAACTGTCATATATCTGAAAAGAGCGTAGTTTTGGAATACAAAGCCTATGCCTCTTTTGCTTGCGGGAATATCGTTGACAACCTTTCCGTCAATTACAATTTCGCCGCTGTCGGGATTTTCAAGTCCTGCAATCATACGAAGAATTGTTGTTTTGCCGCTGCCCGAAGGACCGAGAAGTCCGATAAGCTTACCCTTTTCAATGCCAAAGTTTACATTGTCGGATGCCTTGTAGTCACCGAAAGTTTTATTTATATTTTTAAGCTCAACATACATTACGCATCCTTCTTTCCTTTGTATTCAACCACACTTCTGATAATCAAAATCGCAATCGCCATAAGCACAAGTATTGATGAAACCGCAAATGCGGGAACATACTTGAACTCGTTGAACAAAATTTCAACATGGAGAGGAAGTGTGTTTGTTTTTCCTCTTAAATGTCCCGAAATTACCGAAACTGCACCGAACTCACCCATTGCTCTCGCGGCACAGAGTACAACTCCGTAAAGGAATGCCCATTTTATGTGCGGAAATGTTATTTTTCTGAAAATTGTTGTGCCTTTTGCACCCATAAGTGCGGCGGCTTCTTCCTCATCCGTACCCTCGGATTCAAGCACGGGAATAAGCTCCCTTGAGATGAACGGGAATGTTACAAACACGGTTGCAAGGATAATTCCCGGAACGGCAAAGATGACCTTGATTCCAAGTTCGCTTAAAAGCGGATATATCGGGCTTTGTCTGCCGAATGTGAGTACAAATATAAGACCTGCGATTATGGGCGAAACCGTTACGGGGAGGTCGATGAGTGTTGTAAGAAGTTTTTTGCCCTTGAATCTAAACTTTGTAATTGACCAGGCGGCAATTCCGAATACCGTATTGAACAGTACCGCAAACACGGTTGCCTCAACAGTAAGCACAATTGCCTTTACCGTGTAATCATCGCTGACAGCCTGCCAGAACACCTCTGCACCGCTTTTGAAAGCCTCGCAGATTACCGTAACAAGAGGAAGAACAAGCATTACGAATACAAATAAAAGTGCAATGCCTATGAGTATGTACTTTACAACCCTTGAACGCTTTGTTTCTTCGTACATTTTATCTTCCCCCTTTCAGAATTTTTGCATTTCTGTGCTGAACCATATTTACAAGGAACAAAATCAAAAACGATGCGGCAAGCATTACAAGTGCGATTGCCGTTGCACTTTTGTAGTCATATTCCTGTAGCTCCGACATAATGATAAGCGGAGTGATTTCTGTTTCAAACGGCTTGTTGCTGCAATAAAAACAACCGAACCGTACTCACCAAGACATCTTCCGAATGCAAGACCAAAGCCTGTGAGAACCGAGGGAAGAATTTCGGGAAGAATAATTTTTCTGAAAATTCTGAATCTGCCGGCACCCATAACTCCTGCCGCCTCTTCATAAACAGGATCAAGCTTTTCAAGAACAGGCTGAACTGCTCTTGTTACAAAAGGTATTCCAACAAATACAAGTGCAACCGTAATACCAACTCTTGTGTAGGCAATGCTTATGCCGAACTTTGCAAAAAATCCACCGATAAGACCTGTGTCGGCAGTCAGAGAAGTAAGTGCAATGCCTGCAACCGCTGTCGGAAGTGCAAACGGAAGTTCAATCATACCGTCAAGAATTCTTTTGCCGGGGAATTTGTAACGAACAAGCACCCACGCAAGAATTACACCCATAACGGCATTGATGAGAGATGCAATAAATGCGGTTATAAAACTAACCTTGTAGCTTGCAAGCACTCTTTCACGGGTGATTGCCTCCCAAAATTCAGAGGGACTCATCTGTGCTGTATAAATAACGAGAGCGGCAAGAGGAATCAGCACAACAAGGCTTAATAATGTAATTGTTACACCCAAAGAAAGACCGAAGCCCGGGATTACTCTTTTTGCTTTTTTGGACTTTTTTGCCTGAACCATCATCACACCTGTTTCCCCTGTAAAATATCATCCGACATCAGACAGAATTGCCTATAAACTGCCTGATGTCATTTTTTAATCGGTTTTATTTTTTCTCGTAAATCTTATCGAAGATACCGCCGTCTGCAAAGTGCTTTTTCTGAACCTCGTCCCAACCGCCAAAATCGTTGATTGTTACAAGATTAATATTGAGGTCGAACACATCGGAGTATTCCTTCAAAATTTCCTTATTATAAGGGCGGTAATAGTTATCGCCTGCAATACGCTGAGCCTCATCGCTGTAAAGATAATTTAAATACTCTGTTGCAACCTTTCGAGTGCCTCTTTGGTCAACCACTTCGTCCACAACAGCAACAGACGGCTGTGCAAGAATGCTGACGCTCGGAGTAACGATTTCGTACTCGTCGGGATTGTCCTTGATTGAAAGGTACGCCTCATTCTCCCAAGCAAGAAGAACATCGCCCTGTCCGTTTTCTACAAATGAAGTTGTAGCACCTCTTGCGCCTGAGTCAAGCACAAGCACATTTTGATAAAGCTTTTTAATGAAATCTTCGATTTTTGCCTCATCACCGTTATATTTCTTGTCTGCATATGCCCAAGCGGCAAGGTAGTTCCATCTTGCACCGCCCGAAGTTTTCGGGTTTGGAGTGATAACGCCCACACCGTCTTTTGCAACATCGTCCCAATCCTTGATATTTTTCGGATTACCTTTGCGAACAAGAAATACAATTGTTGAAGTGTATGGTGAAGAGTCATTGTCAAACTCATTTACCCAACCGTCCTCAATCAGACCTGCGTCACGAATTGCGTTTACATCGTATTCAAGTGCGAGTGTTACAACATCCGCCTCAAGACCGTTTGCAACCTCAAGAGCCTGTTTGCCCGAACCGCCGTGTGACTGGGTAACTTCAACATCCTGTCCTGTTTCTTCTTTCCAATGCTTTGCAAAGATTTTGTTATATGATTCGTAAAGCTCTCGTGTAGGGTCATACGAAACATTTGTTAATGTAACTTTTGAATCGTTTGTTGTATCTTTTTTTCCGCATCCTGTAAAGCAACCGCTGATGCACCCAATACTGAAACTGCCAATACTGCCGATAATACTTTTGTTCTTAAATTTTTCATTTTGATTACCTCACTTTAAATTAATTTGATTTTAGATTCTGACAGGCAATTACATACAACAGTACGGCTTGCCTACAAATGAGGTACACATTCGTATTTTCTTTAGATTGTAAATGTTTTTCATAAGCGTCACCTTTTGGATTTTTGAGGTTATTTTGTTTAGCCTACAATTCCTATCAATTTACTATGCGTTTCTTTGAGAACTATTTTATACTGTACAGGGTGAAAAGTCAAGGTAAAATTTTTACACATCCAACACTTTAGCAAATTGCAACAATACACAAGCAATATTTTTGCAAAAATAGTAATAAAATCGAAAAAACAGGCATAAAATAACGGATAGGTATTTTCAAATGAAATATGCCTATCCTAAAAAAGAAATATTTTTTTGCGTAAATCTATTGACAAATCTATATAAAAAAGGTATAGTAGTATTAAATCAATAATGATTATTATTTTATTCAAAAATAAAATACACAAAGGCGTATTGTGTATTTTTAAATTTCAAAAAAATTAATTTAACGGAGGAAATATTATGGCTAAAACAACAAAGTATTCGGGATCACAGACAGAAAAGAATCTTGAGGCTGCTTTTGCAGGCGAATCGCAGGCTCGTAACAAATACACATATTTTGCGTCTGTTGCCAAAAAGCAGGGCTTTGAGCAGATTGCAGACCTTTTCTTAAAAACGGCAGACAACGAGAAAGAACACGCAATGTGGTTCAAGGAGCTTAACGGAATCGGCGACACAGCAGAAAATCTTCTTGCCGCTGCCGAGGGCGAAAACTACGAGTGGACAGATATGTACGAAGATTTCGCTAAAACTGCCGAGGAAGAAGGCTTTACAGAGCTTGCACACAAGTTCCGCCTTGTTGCCGCAATTGAAAAGCACCACGAAGAAAGATACCGTGCATTACTCCGCAATGTTGAAACTGCAGAAGTTTTCAAAAGGAGCGAAATCAAGGTTTGGGAATGCCGTAACTGCGGTCACATTGTTGTAGGCAAAGAAGCTCCCGAGGTTTGCCCCGTCTGCAACCACCCACAGAGCTATTTTGAAATCCACGCAGAAAACTACTAATTCTGATTAAATCAAATATATAAAGGAAACTCCACCGCATTTCACGGTGGAGTTTTGTGTTTAGTATCAAATTAAATTCAAAAAACTTACTCTTCTTCTGGATATTTCATGCCCCAGCTTTTGCGGATGTCGGTCATGATTTTCATAACATCCTTTGTGTAGTCAAGGTGCATAAGAGCCGTATCGCCCTCTATCGCCTTTTCCATATCTTCAACCTCATAAAGCAAAGCGTCCTTTGTATGACCTGCCGAGATTGTTTCACAATGGCCGTCAGCCGTGTATGTAATCTTTGCCTCCATGCCTCTGGGATATTCAAAGATTTCAACATAACCCTTGTCAAACGAGATTGTGCCACGCTTTGGCTGTTTTGCATGAAGGGAAAGAATGACAGTTGCCATTTCCTCCTCTTTATTCTTTAAAAGAATACTCGCCTGTTCGTCAACGCCTGTTTCGGCATATTTAACCTGCGACAACACATCGTTTGGGCATGAGCTCATAAACATACGAACAAACGAAAGCGCATACACGCCAATGTCAAGCATTGCACCGCCTGCAAGATTGCGGTTGAAAAATCGGTTGTTCATATTGTACTCTTTGTAACTGCCGAAATTCATCTGAATAAGCCTAAGCTCGCCAAGGTCACCTGAATTTACCTTTTCAAGAAGTGTCTTATAAATCGGCATATGGAAAATTGTCATTGCCTCTGCAAGCACAACATGGTTTTTCTCTGCAAGAGAGATTGCCTCGTCAAGTTCATCTGAATTAAGCGTTATCGACTTTTCGCACAAAACATGCTTTCCTGCCGCAAGAGCCTTGCGAAGATATTTTATATGCGTGTTGTGCGGTGTGGAAATGTAAATTATGTCAACATTTTCGTCTTTAAACAGCTCGTCAATATCGTTGTAAACCTTTTCAATGCCGTACTTTTCGGCAAATGCAACCGCCTTTTCATGGGTACGGTTTGCAACGGAATAAAGTTTCTGTCCTCTGCTTTTGAGTGCGGCTGCAAGCTCATTTGCGATAACTCCGCAACCGAGTGTTGCCCAGTTGTAGTTTTTCATAAAAACACCTCCGTATATTTTTCGAGAAAAGTTTAACACACGGAAATGTGTCTGTCAACGGTTTTAGATAGCTTTTCTCGTATCTGCTCCGTACTTTTTCATAATCTTGCGAAGTTCGTTATTTTCGCTTTTTGAAAGACTAAAATACATAAATCCGTGCTTGACTGTTTCATCACCGTCACACGCAGGCATATATGTATTACAGCCTATTCTTATTGATGCCTTTTCGTCAAAACCTCACGAGGGTGAATCAAAATATGCGGATTTGCCCTCAAACATTTTCTTCACGGTTTCGGCATCTTCGGCAGACATCTTAGCGTCAACCTTGTCGCAGTACTCAACATCAAAATACACGGTAGGCTCACACGCATAGAAACTGATTTTCGGCACGGCAAATACTGCGGCGGCAACGCATAAAACGACTGCAACCACAATTACAGCAATCTTTTTCTTCATAACATTCACTCCTTTTCGCTTATCCCTATAAACATATATTATATTGAGCTTGTATCATAATTGTATCATTATAATTTAATCGGCATATACACCAATTTTAAAATCATTTATTTGTAGGTTAAAAAATTTTTCGTCAATGCTTACAAGAGAGCAATTTTACTTTTGTTGAAGAGGCACAAATTGCATACAAATTCAAAGCCTTGCTTATTGAGAAAAATCGGTCTGAAAATATGCAGAAAAGCAGTTTTTACCATATTATAAAGGCATAAAAAGAAGAATTTTGACGAGGTAGTTATTGTAACTAAAATTGTGAGCAAAGTAAACTTTATGTTTATAAGATATTTTGCTTGTTTATTTCAGGCAACAGGATTACAATAATTGTGGAAAATGGAAAAGAATGGTATTGTTTACAAAGATTATGTGATTGAAGAGGTTAGAAATTAATGGGGAAAGTCAAAAAAATGCCCTCACTTGCGTTTGCAAGTCTGTTTAAAAGAAACAAAGGTCAGAATACTGTAAAAGAAAAGCGACGGCGCTCACACCAGATAAATATGCTGGAAGGTCCGCTCGTAAAAAAAATTCTTCTTTTCACACTTCCGCTTGCAGGATCCAGTATTCTTCAACAGCTTTTCAACTCAACCGATGTTGCGGTGGTTGGCAGATTTTCAAGCAGTCAGGCACTTGCCGCAGTCGGAAGCAACGCTCCGCTCATCAATATGCTTGTGCTGTTATTCACGGGACTTTCGGTTGGCGCAAATGTTTTGATTGCACGATATATAGGTCAAAATGACCGTAAAAAGGTTTCGGAAGCTGTTCACACGGTAATAACACTTTCACTTATATGCGGATTTCTTCTTCTGATACTCGGTCAGGTTATTGCAGCACCGCTGTTAAGGTTGATGAACACACCGGATGATGTAATTGACCTTGCGGCAACATACCTGAGAATTTACTTTATGGGCATGCCGTTTGTAATGCTCTACAACTTTGGTTCGGCAATTTTGAGAAGTGTAGGCGACACAAGCCGTCCGCTCTACTGTCTTGTAATTTCAGGTATTGTAAATGTTCTTTTGAACCTCTTCTTTGTAATCGTCTGCGATATGAGCGTTGCAGGAGTCGGCATTGCAACAGTAATTGCCGACGCATAAGCGCCGGACTTGTTATGATGTTCCTCATCAGAAACGAGGACGAGTCAATCAGAGTCAATCCAAAAAAACTTTCATTCAAGAAAGAACATCTCATTATGATTTTGAAAATCGGTGCTCCCGCAGGTATTCAGGGTATGGTTTTCTCAATTTCAAATGTATTCATTCAGACAGCCATAAACGGCTTCGGTTCACAGGCGGTCGCAGGCTCATCGGCTGAACTCAACTTTGAGTACATTACATACTATGTAGTAAGTGCGTTCAGCCAGACAGCCGTTACATTCACAAGTCAGAACTACGGCGCACTTCAATTTGACAGATGCAAAAAGGTGTTTAGGCTTTGTATGCTTTTCAGCTGTATTTTCACAGGCTGTGTGAGCATTATATTCATGCTCGGAAGCGGATTTTTCATCACCTTCTTCACAACCGACCCCACCGTTATCAAGTACGCAATCATCAGAATGGCGATTGTTATGCTCCTTGAGCTTATGACAGGTTCATACGAAATCAGCGGCGGTGCGCTCAGAGGAATCGGACATTCACTCCTCCTGCAATCCTCACAATCTTCGGTTCTGTTGTGTTCAGAATCATCTGGCTCTTCACGGTATTCAAGGCATTCCACACCTATGATATGCTCCTTATGGTTTACCCCGTTTCATGGCTTATCACAGGCACATCCGTTTTGATTGCCTACTTCATCATCAGAAAAAGGGAATTCAAAAAGGTAAGCGCCGCTTTTGAAATTTAAAATCAAATAGATTTTTATGGCTGACATCGGCATTGGTGTCAGCTGTTTTTGTTTAGAAGAGGCTCTAAAATTAAAAAAATAATAAAAAGCAATTATTTTGTACTTTTTGTGCGGAATAATTGTTTTTTGCTGTGTTTTATGTTATAATCCAATTATAAACACACGGAGGTGCGACAATGACTAAACGGACTGTTGCCAACAATTTTTTATACTACATTTTTTGCGGATTCAGCGGTGCGGTTACTTCGCTGATAGTATGGCTGTTTCTAAAACTTATGGGTTTGGGAATCGGTCTTGTGTGGGATACAATTCCATCAAATTTTGATTTCAAATTTTATCCGATTATCGTCTGTACGGCTGGCGGACTTATTCTCGGAATATGGCAAAAGCTGACAAATGCCGTTCCCGATGAACTTGACGAGGTTATGAAAAAGGTAAAAAAAGATAAATTTTACCCGTACAACAAGGTGCTTTTGCTCTGCATTTCGGCACTTTTGCCCCTTGTTTTCGGCGGAAGTCTCGGTCCTGAGGCAGGCTTGACAGGTGTTATCGTGGGACTTTGCTACTGGGCAGGAAGTCATATGAAAGACGCTAAAAGTAAAATTCCCGAACTAATGCAAATCGGCATAAGCGCAACCCTGAGTGCGGTATTCTACGCACCGCTTTTCGGTCTTGCATCGGTCAATGAAGAAAGGCTTGACAGCGAAGAAAAGCCTACCGATATCCGTTCAACAAAGCTAATTTCAAACATCATTGCCGTACTTTTTGCGGCGGGAACTCTGTTTTTGCTTAACTCGATTTTCGGCGGAAGTATGGGACTTCCACGACTTGGCGGTTATAACATTACAAATTTTGAGCGTTTGTGGGGAATTCCTCTCGCACTTTTGGGTGCTGTATGCGGTTTTCTGTTTATCATATCTTCAAAGATTTTCGGAAAATTTTTCACACTCATTCAGGGCAAACTCGGCATTATTATCAGCACAACTCTCGGCGGAATTATCCTCGGTGTTATGGGTACATACCTCCCACTCACAATGTTTTCGGGTGAAGAAAGCATTACCGTTGTCAAGGAAAGCTTTGCCGAATTTGCACCGTGGATTCTCATTATCAGCGGTGTGCTGAAACTTATTCTCACAAACATCTGCATAAAGTCGGGTTGGAAAGGCGGTCACTTCTTCCCCGTCATCTTCTGCGGAGTGAGCATCGGCTACGGTGTTGCAATGCTCGGCGGACTTGACACAGCATTTTGTGCGGCAGTCATAACGGCAGGACTTCTCGGTGTCACAATGAAAAAACCGCTTGCCGTAACAATGCTCCTTTTGCTCTGCTTTGACGCAAGAGTTATTCCGTGGATTTTACTCGCCGCATTCCTCGGAAGCATTATTCCGACTAAAATTTTCGGCAGTAATAAAAAGAAAGCTAAGTGAGCATATAAAAACTGCTTTGCGAACCACCGTTTCCTTTGAAACGCATTGAAGAAATGACCGCTCTTATGGGTGGCGACGGTTCAATTAAATAAAACCAAGAAATCCGTGTTGTAACCATGCAACACGGATTTTTATATAAAGAACAACCTCCCGTAAGCTGAAATGCTTTGCAGGGAGGTTTTATTATTCTTATATGGAATTTTATTTTACTTGCGGATAATTATTGCTTTGCCGTTGCAATGAACCTTTCCGTTTGAAACCGTAACTGTCTCACCGCTGATTTCGTTTTTATAGTCGCCGTCGGGAAGGTCAACTTTTACATCAGACGACTTTGATTTAAGCTGAAAATGCCGACTTTTTTGCTCTTGTTGTTGTCACGCTCAAGAATTGCAATATCGTTTTCATCGTCTGCATCGGCCTTGAAATAATCGTCATCATCAAGAACGGTTTTCTTGATTGTATCGAGCTTTGCAAAAAGGTTGCTCAAATCAATGCCTGTGTTGCGTGGGAAAACATCCTTGTCAAAAAGGCTTGGAGTTTCATCACAACCAAACTCCTGACCGGCATAGATGAGAGTTGAACCCTTCAAGAAATACAGAAAAGCTGTGTAATTTTCAAGGTCGCTCCTGTTCTTTACATAATGGCAGATTCGTAGCTGATCGTGATTTTCAAGGCAACGCATTTTATCGTAATTCTGCGGATAAATTGCCTCCTGATAATTGAACATATCAAGATAATGTGAAAGAGATGTTTTGCCCTTCAAATATTTGTCGAAAACCTCACGGATATCGTAGTCATATTCCATATCAAAAGCATCAAAAAGCTCATAGTCACTTGCGGTATAAATTCCGCTCTTGCGAGAGAACACATTGAAAGAGCTGTGTACGCTTTCGGCAAGCCAAATGCAGTCGGGATTTACCTTTGCAACAGCCTCTCTCGCCTGTTTCCAAAATTCAACGGGAACGAATGATGCAACATCGCAACGGAAGCCGTCAACAATCTTCGCCCACATAACGAGTGAATCAATCTGATACTGCCATAATTCTTTGTTAGAATAATCAAGATCGATTATGTCGCTCCAATCACCGACTTTGTTGCCAAAATTGCCGTCCGGCTTTCTGTAGAAAAATTCGGGATGTTCAACCGAAAGATTTGAGTCGGGCGAAGTGTGGTTATAGACAACATCAATGATGCACTTCATGCCCTTTGCGTGAATTTTTTCAACAAGGCTCTTGAAATCGTCCATTGTGCCGTATTCGGGATTTGTTGTGCGATAGTCCTTGTTTGCATAAGGACAGCCGAGAGAGCCTTTTTTATTCTTGACGCCAATCGGATGAATAGGCATAAACCAAATGATGTCAGTACCGAGTGACTTTATTCGGTCAAGGTCGTCTGCAACGGCATTAAATGTGCCGTCATTTGTGTGATTACGGACATAAACCGAATAAATAACCTTGTTTCTCAAGCTAATTTCAGTATTTTTTGCCATTTAAAACATCTCCTTATGTATTTTTCCACGGTCTGTTTTTACCGTTCCAACCTCGTTCTGCCCAGTAATTTTTATCGGCTTCATTCCAGCCGCTTTTCTGAATCATTCTCATAATAAAGAAAAAGCCTTTTGTTTTTAAACCTGCCTTAACTTTGCCGTTATTTTTCTTTACCTTGTTGGCAATTGAGGTAGTCTTTTTGTCAATTTTCTTTTTGAGTTCATCGGTGACGCCTGAATAATTTGTTGCACGAACATTGACACCGTAACGATAAGTTTTTGGAACGCCCCAAAAGAACATACTGTCGGCGATATCCTTGTTGGCAGATTTTGTACCCGAACCTGCGGCTGTCGAAATTACAACCGCCTGCTTTGTGAACATTTTCTGTTCGGGACGGTGAACCATCCAACGATAACCGTAATGATCAAGAAATGCTTTCATTGAGCCTGTGCAATGATAAACATACACGGGCGTGTGAAGATGAGTACATCAGCTCGTCCATAGCCTCGGTAATCTTTTTCAGTCGCTCATAATGCGGACAAAGTGTTTCGGATTTAGAAAACACTGCGTACAACCTACGCAAAATCGCCGAAATCTCTCGGAAGAAAAAACTCCGTAACCTCGCCGCCTAATTTATCGGCAACCTGCTTGCCAATATGATAGGTTGAGCCTTTATGGTTCTGACCGTTTATTACTGCAATTTTCATTTTATGTCACCAAATTCATCAATTTCAAGTCAATTTTAGCACAACAAAGCAATATTGTCCATATGATTTTTATGCCTTTTAAGAGCATTTTTATGCGGATTTTTTACTCTTATAAAAGACAAAAAGCACCTGTCCTCTGACAGATGCTTAATCATCATAGTTATCATTTTCATCAATCTTTAAAGGAGCATCTACCATAAACGGAATTTTTCGCTCACGAAGTGCCTTTTTTGCGTAAATCATAAAAAAGGTGGTCAGATTCATACCCATTTCAGCACACATTTCGTCAAGTTCTTTTTTAGTATTGTCATCAAAACGAAGACTTACTGTTGTCATATCAATCAACTCCTTTCACTGCTTATATTATATGATAAAAGAATTAATTTTGCAATAGTTTAAAGCAAATTTAATTAAAATTCTTTCATTTATCAGTCATTTTGAAATAGAAAACAGCTCCCTGAAAACAGGGAGCTGCAGTAAGTACAAATAGATTTGTCAAACGAATCAGAAGTCGATTTCTGTATCGTAGTAGCAAGCCTTGAGAAGTTTTTCCATTTCTTCCTGATTTGGCTGGCGTGGGTTAGAACCTGTGCAGGCATCGGCAATTGCGTTCTTGGCAACTTCGGGGAGCTTTTCGAGGAATTCTTTTTCGTCGATAATGCTCTCGTCAGCCTTAACGCCGCCCGGACCGTAGTTCTTAATGCCCTGCGGAATGTTGAGCTGATCGTTCATTGAACGGAGTTCAGCAATGAGTGCGTCAACAAGTTCTTCTGTTGTTTCGCCCTTGAGGTTGATGAACTTAGCAATCTTAGCATAACGCTCAGCTGCAACAGGATCTTTTGAGTTATACTTGATAACCTTAGGAAGATACATAGCGTTTGCACAGCCGTGAATAATGTGACCGCCTGTGAAAGCCGCACCTGTCTTGTGAGCCATTGAGTGAACGATACCGAGCAGAGCATTTGAGAATGCCATACCTGCAAGGCACTGTGCATCGTGCATTTTGTCACGGCAAGCCATGTCGCCCTCATAAGACTTCTTGAGGTTGTCGTGAATAAGCTCAATTGCGTGGAGTGCAAGCGGATCTGTGTACTCGCAGTTGAGAGTTGAAACATAAGCCTCAATTGCGTGAGTCATAGCGTCCATACCTGTGTGAGCAGTAAGTTTAGCCGGCATTGTTTCGGCAAGTGCAGGATCAACGATAGCAACATCAGGTGTGATATTAAAGTCAGCAAGCGGATATTTGATACCCTTTGCATAGTCTGTGATAACTGAGAAAGCCGTAACTTCTGTTGCAGTACCGATGTTGACGGGATAGCGCAGAATTTAGCCTTTGTACGAAGTGTCGGGAAACTGAACGGAGTAATAATTTCCTCAAAGGTTGTGTTTGGATACTCATAGAATACCCACATAGCCTTTGCGGCATCAATCGGAGAACCGCCGCCCATTGCAACAATCCAGTCGGGTTCAAATTCACGCATAACAGCGGCGCCCTTCATAACTGTTTCAACAGATGGGTCAGGCTCTACGCCCTCGATAAGCTTAACCTCCATACCTGCTTCTTTAAGATAGTCAACAGCCTTGTCAAGAAAACCGAAACGCTTCATTGAACCGCCGCCGACAACTACAACAGCCTTTTTGCCGGATAAATTTTTAAGACTTGAGAGAGCATCCTTACCATGATAGAGATCTCTCGGTAAAGTAAATCTGTACATTTTAATTACCTCCTGAAAGGATATTTTGTCAACTTCTCCTTGACTACCGTAATTATAACACCGAAGATTTATAAAGTAAATACCTTTTTTGAAAATAATGTGTGTTTATTTTGTGAAATTTTCACTATAGTTCTTTATTGGAATTTATATTGAGAAATATGCTCAGTTACAGCCCGTAAATGTTGTCATCGCCCTTGGCATATTTCTTAACAGCCTCCATAAAAAGCTTTGCAGCAGGATTTGAAATATTCTTTCCCCATGCCATAACATAGGCTATGCTTGTGTCCGCATCATCAATAAGGTATGAATCGGTGTATTCGTTAGAAGTGTATGCGGCAACCGAGGTTGGTATGACAGACACGCCGATTCCCGATGACGATGACACATATATGGAAACAAGATCGTCAAATGAATTACTGATTTTAGGAGTGATGTGAAATGTGCGGAACAAGTCCATAATTTCCATATATACAATCGGTGCAACCGATTCCGAAAGTACCAGAATACTTCGTCAGCCAATTCGGAAGCTTAACGCTTTTTCTTCCGCTGAATTTTGAATTTTTCGCTGTTACAACGGACAAAGTTTCATTATGTGTAATGATTGATTCAATACCTGAGCTTTCGGGAACCATATCTCTCGGCATAAAGCAGAAGTCGTATTCACCGCCTGTGATTGCAAGCGTGCGGTCAGCCTCGTCAAGCTGTCGCACATCAATTGTAATTCCCGGATATTTTTCCGCAAAGTCGGCAATACATTTTGTTGGGAACGAAAGCGAGGTAACATCACAGCCGAGCGTAATTTTACCCTGACCTCCGTCATGCATCTGCTTGATAACGGTTTTTGCTTTCTTTAAAGTTTCAACAATTTCAATCGCATAGGGCAAAAGTGCCTTGCCCTCGCTTGTTATGATAACATCACGGTGAGAGCGTGTAAAAAGCTGAACCCCAAACTCCTTTTCAAGGTCGCTTACATATCTGCTGACGGTTGACTGAGAAACATAGTTCCGCCTTGCCGCCTCTGAAAAGTTGAGCGTCTGAGCCACAGTTATAAAGCAATTGAGCTGATTTATATCCATAATAACCTCCGTTTTGACAATTTCCCGCAGTATTTTGTCGGTTTTTTTCAATATTATGCAAAACTGTAAATTTAAGACTGCCAAATCGTCATTTTTGCATAATCAACGGTATTGAATAATTTTTCCATATTTGGTACAATTCAAGTATAGCATAATAATATGCAAAATGTAAATAACTTATTTTAAAACAAGGAGCTTAACGAATGAAGAAAATAGTTGTAACCGGTATGGGTGCGGTAACACCTGTCGCATCGGTGTTGAAAACTACTGGAATAATATCACGGCAGGTGCATCGGGCATTGACACAATTAAGACTTTTGATCCGTCTGAACTCGCTGTTCAGATTGCCGGCGAAGTAAAGGACTTTAATCCGTCCGACTATCTTCCAAAGGATTTAATCAGAAAAACAGATCCGTTTATGCAGTACGCTTATATTGCGGCTGAGGAAGCATGAAACAGAGCGGAATCGAGATTGAACCCGAAAGAACGGGTATTGTTATGGGTACTGCAATGGCAGGTATTGCAACAATCGCATATACTCAGGAGGCACTCACAGGCGCATCACACAAAAAGGTAGGTCCTCGTTTTATTCCCAAAATTCTCGGAAACATTGCCGCCGCAAATATCGCAATCGACTACAATATTCAGGGACCGAGCTTTACGGTAAGCACAGCTTGTTCGTCAGGCGGTGACGCAATCAACACAGCTTGTATGTGTATGCAGAGCGGCAAGGCTGATATTATGCTCGCAGTAGGAGCAGAGTCCGTTCTCTGTCCTCTTGTAATTTATTCGCTTGCCAACGCAAAAGCTCTTTCAAGAAGAAACGATTTGCCAAGCACTGCAAGCCGTCCGTTTGATGTTACCCGTGACGGTTTTGTAATAGGTGAAGGCGGCGGTGCGCTCGTTCTTGAAACAGAGGAACACGCTCTTGCAAGAGGTGCGAAGATTTATGCAGAAATCAGAGGTTGCGGCAACACAGATGACGCTTACCATGTAACTGCTCCGCATCCCGAAGGACGAGGTGCAATCGCTTGTATGAAACAGGCAATTGCAGAGGCAGGAATCAATCCTTCCGACATCGGCTACATCAATGCTCACGGTACTGCAACAAACAAGGGTGACACAGTTGAAACATCTTCAATCAAGAAGGTTTTCGGCAACACTCTCCCCTATGTAAGCTCAACAAAGGCGCAACAGGTCATATGATGGGCGCAGGCGGTATTACAGAAACAATTACCTGTGTCAAGGCTATTGAAACAGGCACAGTTCCGCCTACAATCAATCTCAACGAGGTTGATCCCGAATGTGCCGGCATTGACTTTGTTGCAAATACCGCAAAGAAAGCCGAAATCAACTTTGCCATGTCAAACGCATTCGGATTCGGCGGTCAGAACTCAAGTATTATCGTAGGCAAATACGGCAAGTAATCTGCCGACAAAACAACATACAAGCAACACACATATGTGTGTATAAAATAATGTACATCCGTACATAATAGGACAGGAGGATATTATGAATTTAACATATGATTCACAGATGTTCAGAGAAACATTTGAAAGTGAATTTACATGGCTTAACGGCTTTATGAGAAATGTAAGACGCTTTTCGGATAAGCCTGCCGCAATTGATCCTCAGAGCGGCAGAACATGGAGCTACAAAGAACTTAATGCCGATGCAAACAGATTTGCAAACGCTATGAAAAAAGACGGCGTCAAGAAAAACGACATCGTGTTTATGCAGCTTTACAACTCACCGCAGTTTTTGTTCGGTTACATTGCGCCGCAGAAACTCGGTGCAATCTCAAATCCCGCTAACTTTAACCTATCACCGGGCGAAACCGCAGAAATTATGGGACACAACAAGCCTGTTGTTTATGTTTATGATGCGGACATTATGCAAACAGCCGTACAGGCTCTTGAAATCTGCGAGCATAAGCCAAAATTGATTCTCTGCGTTAATAATTCCAAAAAGGAAGTAACTCTTCCCGAAGGACACATTTTCTTTGACGATTACATCAAGGACAGCAGTTACGAAAATCCGCCTGTTGACTATGCACCGCATATTTATGACGAGGTTTTAAGACTTCAGACCTCGGGTACAACAGGCACTCCAAAGGGCGTTCCGCTTAACGCAATCAACGAAGTTCTTTCGGCTCACGATGTAATTATGCACTTTCCGCTCTCACCCGTTGACATTACGATGAATATGACGCCGTGGTTTCACCGTGGCGGTATTCATTCGGGCGGTCCCACACCTACCCTTTATGCAGGTGCGTGTCTTGTGATTATGAGAACATTCAACCCGAGAAGCTGCATGGACTTTATCGAAAAATACGGCATTACATTCATCACAGGTGTTCCGTCAACTCTTGAGATGCTTGCAAACCGTCAGGAAAAGCATCAGAAAAACCTATCTTCGCTCAAGGGCATTATTACCATGGGCAGTCCGCTTGAAAAAGCCGCTTGCATCCGCTATCAGGAACTTCTCTCCCCCAACATTTTCAACGGCTACGGCACAACGGAATCTTTCTGGAATACATTTCTTCGTCCGTATGACCTTCCTGAAATGGCAGGTTCGGCAGGCAGATCATGCACAGATGATGAGGTAAGACTTGTAAATGTTTATGACGACAGAAAAGCAGAGCCCGATGACACAGTCCCCTGCGATAACAAAACAGAGGGAGAAATCATCATCAAATGTCCGAACAAAACTACCTACTGCTATGTAAATAACGAAAAGGCTACAAAAGACAAGTTCTACAAGGTTGGATGTACACAGGCGACATCGGCACTTGGAACAGCGAGCAGTTTTTTACAATTGCAGGCAGAAAAGATGATATGATTATCAGCAAAGGCGAAAATATTTATCCTGCAAGAATTGAGGAAATTCTCAACTCACACCCGAAGGTTCAGGAATGTATCGTAACAGGTGTTCCTGATTCAACAAGAGGCGAGTGCGTTGCGGCATATGTAATAAAAGCTGACGAAAGTCTTACGGTTGCCGAGCTTATCAATTTCTGCGACAGCTCACCGAATATTTCAAAATATCAGGCTCCGAGATACTACCGTTTTGTCAACGATCTTCCGCAAACCGCTACAGGCAAGAAACAGCATTTTGTAATAAAAAAACAGGCAGCAGAGGACCTAAAAAACGGTTTGTTGCTTAAAAAATAATTACGGATTTTCCGTATATATGTAATGGAGAAAATATGACCGAGAAATTATACAAATCAAAGGTTTCGTACTATGAAACAGACTGTATGAACATTGTTCATCACTCAAATTATATCAGATATTTTGAAGATGCAAGAATCCAGTATATGCACGACATCGGTTGTGATGTTGCCGAAATGCAGTCAAAAGGATTGTATATTCCAAATGTTGACGCATATGCCCGTTACAAAAAGCCGCTTAAATTCGGCGATGAGTTTTCCGTTGAAGTAAGCCTTGTATTTTTTACGGGTTCAAGAATGATTTTTGACTATAAAATCTTCAACAATAAAAACGGAGAACTTTCTGCAACAGGCAGAACAACACACTGTTTTGCAACTCCCGAGCTAAAACCGATAAGCATAAAGCATTCAAATCCCGATTATTACAATCGGCTTCGTGACAACATTGTCGATACGGAAGATGTTACAATAAGAAGATAAACAATTTTACAAGCAAAAAGTGCGTACCAAATTTTGGTACGCACTTTTTTGATATAGGAAAATAGGAAAATATCAGTCGTCAAAGTTGGGAGTCTGAATTGCATCGTAGCCTGTTTCTCCCGTACGGATTTTAACCGCCTGTTTAAGGTAGTAGGTAAATATTTTACCGTCACCCGGGTTGCCCGTAAAGGCTGTTTTTCTGATTGCCTCAATTGTTTTTCTCTCCCATTCTTCGGAAGAAACAACAATTTCAAACTTGATTTTCGGCAAAACCTGAACATCAACCTTCTGTCCTCTTACATACTCCGACATACCTCGCTGAATTCCGCAGCCTACAACCTGATACGCTGTAATTCCGTTTACGCCGATATCCGTGAGAGCCTTTTTGACATCTACAAACATTTCTTCACGAACAACGGCCTCTATTTTTATAAGCTGAATATCGTTATTGTTTTCCATACTTTAAAACCTCCGTTAGTTGTCAAGACCGTTAAATGACGGATAAGCAGCTTCACCGTGCTGTGAAACATCAAGTCCCATAAGCTCATCTCTGAGGTCAACCCTGATTTTGCCTGTAAGAAGTCTTGTGATTCCGTAGCAGATGAGTGTTCCGACAACCGCAATTACAATTGTGATGCCGATACCTGCCGCCTGAGCACCGAACTGTGCAAACTCACCGTACACAAGACCGTTACCTGCACTGCTGTTGATTGCCGTGCATGAGAACACACCTGTGAGAAGTCCGCCCCAGATACCGCCTGTACCGTGACAGCTGAATGCGTCAAGCGCATCGTCAAAACCGAATTTTTTCTTGCCGTATGAAATCATAATATAGCAAACGGGGCTTGTTGTCAAACCGATAATAACTGCCGCCCACATCGGAACAAAGCCGGCACCGGGCGTGATACCTACAAGACCTGCAACCATACCCGTGCTTGCACCGATAAGCGTAGGCTTTTTGTTCTTGATAACATCGCAGAGCATCCACGAGAGCATTGCGGCTGCGGCTGAAACACCCGTTGTCATAAATGCGTGAGCCGCAAGACCGTCGGCGGCAAGTGCAGAACCCGCATTAAAGCCGAACCAACCGAACATAAGGAGCGACGCACCGAGTACAACTGTCGGGATATTGTGAATTCTGTAAATTGAATGTTCATAATCGTGACGCTTGCCGAGGAGTATGCAAAGTACAAGTGCCGAAACACCTGAACTGATATGTACAACATCGCCGCCTGCAAAGTCGAGAGCACCGATACCGTCTGCACCTAAAAGTCCTCCCTGTCCCCACACCATGTGAGCGAGCGGATAATAAACGATAAGCGACCAGAAAATTGTGAAAACGAAAATTGACTTAAACTTCATTCTGCCTGCAACCGCACCCGTAATAAGAGCAGGGGTGATTACGGCAAACATCATCTGGAACGCAGAGAATACCATATTCGGAATTGACGCATCATCCGTGTAGCCCGCTGTGAGTGAAACACCCTCAAGACCGAGCCAACGGAAATCACCGATAAAAGCATTTCCCGAAGGAGCAAACGAAAGCGAATAACCGAAAAGCACCCACATAACAATTCCGACACCGATAATAAAAATTGATGTCATCATTGTATTTACAACATTTTTCTTTCGTACAAGACCGCCGTAGAACATTGCAAGACCCGGAGTCATTACAAATACGAAAGCCGCACAAAGCAGCACAAAGCCTATATTTCCTGAATCCATTTTTAACCTCCACATAAACCGTTTTGCCGAAGCAAAAAAATAAAGCTCACAATGTTTTTATCTGATTTTGCAAGTTTTTAAAAATTTATTGCAAAATCAGAAGAAACCAAAGTGAACTTCCTTGTCCTTTTTATATTCAGTTTTCCGAAAACTTCGTAAGACATTTGCCTTACTGTCTTGAATTATAAAGCCTAATTAACCGATTGTCAATACTTTTTTGAATATTTTTTAAAGTTTTTTGCTGTTTTTTAAATTACAGTTTACAATAACAGGTCAAAAATCTAAGCTACGGCACAAATTTAATTTTTGCAAGTTTATTTAATTTTCTTGCAAATTATTTTTTTGATTACAGCATATTCTTTGTAGCGTTTGTAGCGGCGAACCTCGTTCGCCGCTACATTAAATTGTGCAAACAGCTACTATACTACGCTCGGGCATAATATGTTTTTTATATTGCAAACCATCTTCCCGACCGCAATTTTCCATTTTCAATTTTCAATTTTTCATTTAATGAACCTATCTACACGAATCAGGTACGGCGGCTCTCCGTACTGGCGGATAATATCGTCACTACAAAATAAAAACTACGGTCAACATAGCCCTGTCAACCGTAGTTAAAATCAAGATATTTTATTTTGCAAAATCGGACGCTCTGCTTTCACGGATGATATTAACCTTAATCTGTCCGGGATATTCAAGCTCTTCTTCGATTTTTTTACAGATATCTCTTGCAAGCGGAATCATACGCTCATCATTTACAATTTCAGGCTTAACCATAACTCTAACCTCACGGCCTGCCTGAATTGCAAAGGTACGCTCAACACCGTCAAAAGAAGACGCAACCTCTTCAAGCTTCTGGAGTCGCTTAATGTAGTTTTCAACATTTTCTCTTCTTGCACCCGGTCTTGCGGCTGAAATAGCATCTGCCGCCTGTACAAGACAGGCAACAATTGTTCTCGCCTCAACATCACCGTGGTGAGCGTGAATAGCGTGAATAACAGCGTCGCTTTCCTTATACTTTTTGGCAAGATCGACACCAATCTGAATATGTGTTCCCTCAACCTCATGGTCAATGGATTTACCGATATCGTGCAAAGACCCGCACGCTTAGCAATTGTAGGATCAAGACCAAGCTCGCTCGCCATCATACCTGCAATGTATGAAACTTCAAGAGAGTGATCAAGTACATTCTGACCGTAGCTTGTACGGTAACGAAGTCTGCCGAGAAGCTTGACAAGCTCCGGATGAATGTTATGAACACCTGCGTCAAGCACGGCTCTCTCACCTGTACGCTTGATTTCGGATTCAACCTCTCTTCTTGCCTTTTCAACCATCTCCTCAATTCTTGCGGGATGGATTCTGCCGTCTGCAATAAGCTTTTCAAGTGCAATTCTTGCAATTTCTCTTCTTACAGGCTCAAAGCATGAGAGCGTGATAGCCTCCGGCGTATCATCAATAATAAGATCAACACCCGTAAGAGTTTCGATGGCTCTGATGTTACGGCCTTCCCTACCGATGATTCTGCCCTTCATCTCGTCATTGGGCAGAGGAACAACCGAAATTGTTGCCTCTGAAACCTGCTCAGCTGCAAGTCGCTGAATTGCAAGCGAAATAATGTTTCTTGCCTTGTCGTCTGCTTCCTCTTTGAGCTGTTCGGTGTATTCCATAATCTTAACCGACTTCTCGTGAGCAAGCTCATTTTCAAGCTGTGAAAGCAAATAGCTTTTAGCCTGTTCTGCCGTGTAGCCCGAAATTTTTTCAAGCATTTCAAACTGGCTCTTTTTCAGAGTTTCAACTTCTTCGAGTTTTGCATCTGCATCACGAAGCTTTTTGTTGACCTTTTCTTCCTTGCGTTCCATATTGTCAAGCTTTTTGTCAAGAGTTTCTTCCTTTTGCTGGATTCTTCTCTCCTGACGCTGAACTTCCTTGCGTCGATCGGAAATTTCTTTCTCGCTCTCGTTTCTGAAACGATGAACCTCGTCTTTACCCTCAAGGACTACTTCTTTTTTCCTTGCTTCGGCTGTTTTGATTGCATCAGCCACAATCTTCTTTGCCTCCTCCTCAGCACTTCCGATTTCTTTCTCGGCAGTGTTTTTGCGGATGGCAATTCCAAGGAAAATACCTGCACCTGCGCCGATAACAACTGCGGCGACAATGCAGATAATACTTATCCACAATGGCAATCTGGACACCTCCTTAGTTTGATTTTTTAATATTTCACAGTTCCCAATCAATTAGACTTTAAAGGTGCCGTTAAAAAGATATTCAATTTTCATTTTTACTTTGTAAATATTTTTAATACATTATATATACATACGCAACCGCAAAACACCGTACAGGTTGCACAGAGCGTTTCAAAAGGCGAAACGTCATAATCATAAAAATTATAAAAAATATCTATATATAACAGCTCTTTTAAAGAGTCTGATTAAAAAGTCGCAAAAGTCAAAAACTGTACTTTTGCCAAAATCCGCATCAGCGGACGATATAATTTTATAATAAAATAACCAAATTGTCAAGAATAAGCACGGGAATTTTGCAGATAATTATTACGGAAATAAAAAAGATTACAGCTTTTTGACGGTTACAGCTTAAATTTACCTTAAAAAAGCAAGATGTGACCGTGTTTTTACCGTATTTGTAAAAAAGTCAAAAATTTTTCGTTAAATTTTTGTCAAGCTATTGAAGAAATGAAAAAAATGTAATATAATAGAAGCACCTTAGAATTTTAGGAGGAATTTTTTTATGTCAGTAAAGTTGCAATTAACGGTTTCGGCCGTATCGGTCGTCTTGCTTTCAGACAGATGTTCGGTGCTGAGGGTTACGAAGTAGTAGCTATCAACGATCTTACAGATCCTGCTATGCTCGCAAACCTTCTCAAGTACGATACAGCACAGGGCGGCTACTGCGGTAAGATCGGTGAAAACCTTCACACAGTTGAGGCCGGCGAAGGCTCAATCATCGTTGACGGCAAAGAGATCACAATCTACGCTAAGCCAAACGCTGCTGAGCTTCCTTGGGGCGAACTCGGTGTTGATGTAGTTCTCGAGTGCACAGGTTTCTATACATCAAAGGCAAAGAGCCAGGCTCACATTGATGCCGGCGCTAAGAAGGTTGTTATTTCTGCTCCTGCAGGCAACGACCTTAAGACAATCGTTTACAGCGTAAACGAAAAGACTCTTACAGCTGACGATACAATCATTTCAGCTGCTTCATGTACAACAAACTGCCTCGCTCCTATGGCTGACACACTTAACAAGTATGCAGAAATCCAGAGCGGTATCATGTCAACAATCCACGCTTACACAGGCGATCAGATGATTCTTGATGGTCCTCACAGAAAGGGCGACAAGAGAAGAGCAAGAGCAGGTGCTGCTAACATCGTTCCTAACTCAACAGGTGCTGCAAAGGCTATCGGTCTTGTAATTCCTGAGCTCAACGGTAAGCTCATCGGTTCTGCACAGCGTGTTCCTGTTCCGACAGGTTCAACAACAATTCTTACAGCTGTTGTTAAGGGTTCTGATGTAACAGTTGAAGGTATCAACGCTGCTATGAAGGCTGCTGCTTCTGAGTCATTCGGTTACAACGAAGATCCGATTGTTTCTTCAGATGTAATCGGTATGAGATTCGGTTCACTCTTTGATTCTACACAGACAATGGTATCAAAGATTGCTGATGATCTTTATGAGGTTCAGGTTGTTTCTTGGTACGACAACGAAAACTCATACACAAGCCAGATGGTAAGAACAATTAAGTATTTCGCTGAGCTTGGCTAATCTGAATTTACAGATTATTCTTTGGGCTGTCCTTTTTGGACAGCCCTTTTTGTTTTCCTTTTCGGAAGATATTTATTCTTATTTTTCTTTATTCGTAAAATTATGCTTTAAAATGTAACATTTAGTCGCAGTTTATAAAATATACACGAAAAATTAGTTTTAAATTTTTTGAATTTGCTTGAAATTGACATATAATTTTGGTATTATATAAGTGTGAGCAAACAATCAACAATCAAAAGATATTAAACAAGGAGCAATTCTTATGAATTACAGCTTTAACGAGGCAAGACCGGCTCTTGAAGTTTTTCACACCGGCGATTCAGTGCGTGCATATGATTTTTTGGGCGCACACCTCGTGAACCGTAACGACAAAAACGGAGTGGTGTTCCGTGTGTGGGCGCAACCGCAAGGAGCGTTTCGGTTGCAGGCGATTTTAATAATTGGAACAACGAGGCAAACTATATGTACAACATCGGTTACGGTGTGTGGGAAGTGTTTGTCGAGGGTGTAAAACAGTTTTGTACATACAAATACTGCATTGAAAGCGAATACGGCGACAGGCTTATGAAAGCTGATCCGTATGCTTTTCATGCTCAAACCCGCCCCGGTCAGGCCTCTGTTGTATATGATATAGAAAGCTATTCGTGGAATGACAGCGAATGGTTTAATAAACGCAAAGAAAACAACATTTCATCGTCACCGATGAATATTTATGAAATACATGCAGGCTCATGGAGAAAATATCCTGACGCAACTTTTTTAACTATCAAAAGCTTGCCGATGAGCTTATCCCCTACCTAAAGGAGATGCACTACACCCATGTTCAGCTTATGCCGATTATGGAGTATCCCTATGACGGCAGCTGGGGTTTTCAGACAACCGGCTACTATGCCCCGACTTCACGCTATGGCACACCGTCTGATTTTATGGCTTTTGTTGACAAGCTTCACGGTGAAGGCATTGGTGTGATTCTTGACTGGGTTCCGTCAATTTTCCGACGGACGATTTCGGCCTTGCAAGGTTTGACGGTTCACCTCTTTATGAAAGCAACGATCCAAAAACAAGCAAGCGTGACTCATGGGGAACCTGCCTTTTCAACTACGCAAGATTCGAGGTTACAAGTTTTCTTGTTTCATGCGCAATGTTCTGGCTCGACAAATATCATATTGACGGCTTGAGAATCGGCGCACTCTCCTCTATGCTCTACCTCGATTACGGTAAAACCGAGGGCGAATGGGAACCGAACAAATTCGGCGGAAAAGAAAATCTTGACGCTGTTGATTTTGTAAAAAGACTCAACACGGCTGTTCATATGTACCACCCCGATGTTATGATGTTTGCTGAGGAAAACACATCGTGGCCAAAGCTTACTCATAAAATAGAGGACGGCGGTCTTGGTTTCGACTTCAAGTGGAACATGGCTGGATGAACGATATGTTGCACTATATGTCACTCAATCCGATGTGGCGGCCGTTCAATCATGACAGTCTAACTTTCAGCTTTTATTATGCTTTTTCAGAAAAATTCCTTCTGCCGATTTCACACGACGAGGTTTCTCACGGCAAAGGCTCACTCATAAAGCAGATGCCCGGAAGTATGACGAGCAGTTTGCAGGCGTGAGAGCATTCATAACATATATGTACGCTCATCCGGGCAAGAAACTCGTGTTCATGGGAACTGAAATCGGACAGTTTGACGAGTGGAATCACGAAGAGGCAATTCAATGGGATTTGCTTGAATTTGAAAAGCATAAAAAGCTCAGAACATTTTTTAAGGAGCTCAACAAATTTTATCTTGACTGCAAGCCACTCTACGAACTTGACACGGTCTGGAAAGGCTTTGACTGGATTCACCATGACGATTACACAAACAGCGTTATTGCATTCAAGCGCACCGACAAAAACGGTGATGAAATTGTTTCGGTATGTAATTTTCAGCCCATCAGGCGTGATGAATACTGCATCGGTGTTCCTAAATACGGTCTTTATGACGAGGTTTTCAACTCTGATGAAGAGCGTTTCGGCGGAAGCGGTGTTGTAAACGGTAATAATATCAAAACCGAGGTAATGAAAATTCACGGTTTTGATCAGGGACTTTCACTCACTCTCCCCCTCTCAGCGTAATCTATCTGAGGTGTGCAAAAGAACTTGAACCCGATGAAACTCAGAAAGAAAATTGATATTTTCAGTCACAAGACTGTAATTAATAAGTTTAATAAAGATAATAAAATAAATATCGGAGGTATTTTAAGATGTTTCCAAAAAAGGAAGTAGTGGCTATGCTGCTTGCCGGCGGTCAAGGCTCTCGTCTTGGCGTGCTTACCAAAAAGCTTGCAAAGCCTGCCGTACCGTTTGGCGGCAAATATCGTATTATTGATTTCCCGTTATCTAACTGTGTAAATTCAGGCATTGACGCTGTAGGTATTCTCACACAGTATCAGCCTCTTGTTCTTAACGAATACATAGGAAACGGACAGCCGTGGGATCTTGACAGTATGCACTCGGGTGTAAACTGCCTCAGCCTTATCAGGCTGTTGACGGTGCAGACTGGTATTCGGGAACAGCCAATGCAATTTATCAGAATATCAACTACATTGAGCGTTATAATCCTGAATATGTGGTCATCCTTTCGGGCGACCATATCTACAAAATGGACTACAACAAGATGCTTGAATATCATAAGGAAAAGAATGCCGCTTGTACAATTGCGGTAATTGATGTTTCGCTTGAAGAAGCCTCAAGATTCGGTATTCTCAACACAAATGAGGACGGCTCAATCTACGAATTTGAAGAAAAGCCTGCTCATCCGAAAAGCACTAACGCTTCAATGGGCATCTATATTTTCAGCTGGAAGGAACTTAAAAAGTATCTTACGGAGGATGAATTCAAAGAGGGTTCAAGCCACGATTTTGGTAAGGATGTCCTCCCTGCCATGCTTGACGCAGGTGAGCGTATGTTTGCATATCCTTTTGAAGGCTATTGGAAGGATGTGGGAACAATCGACAGCCTTTGGGAGGCTAATATGGATCTTCTCGATCCAAAGGTTACTTTAGACCTCAAGGATATCTACTCAAGAAACCCGATGATGCCTCCGCACTATGTTTCAAACGAGGCGTCAATCCAAAATTCACTCGTTGCCGACGGATGCAATGTTTACGGCAACCTTGAGTTCTCAATTCTCTTTGCAGGTGTTACAATCGGTAAAAATGCTACGATTAATTCTTCAATCATCATGCCCGGTGCGGTAATTGAGGACGGTGCCGAGGTTCAGTTTGCTATCATTGCCGAAAACACCGTTGTAGGCAAAAATGCAAAAGTCGGACAAAACCCCGAAGAAACGGAAAATATTGACGACTGGGGAATTACTGTTGTCGGTGCAAATACCGTTATCAAAGAAAACACCGTTATCAAAGCAAAAACCATGATAGACAGCGACACGGAGGTGGACGGCAATGAGAAGTAATAATGTACTCGGTTTCATCTTTGCGGCAACACTTGACGACAAAATCCCCGAGCTTGCATCTTCAAGAACAACTGCAAGCGTCCGATCGGCGGAAAATACAGAATTATCGACTTTGACCTTTCAAATATGTCAAACTCAGGTATCAGCAATGTAGGCATAGTTGCAAAAAGCAACTTTCAGTCACTTATGGATCATGTGGGTTCGGGCAGTGCATATGACCTTTCAAAGAGAAGGAGCAATCTTTCAATTCTCCCACCATATGACGGCAAGGCTTTTTCAAGCTTTGTTGAAACAATCTACAATATGCACGGCTACATTGAGCATTGCCGTGAGGAGTATGTGCTTATTTCACAGGGCAATGTAATTACTAACATTGATTACACAGATGTTTTTGACTTCCACTCAAAGAAGAAGGCAGACATTACACTTATATATAAGAATCATGCAATTCCGCAGGGCTATGACAGACCGATTACCCTTGATGTAGATAATGACGGCAAGGTAAATCAGATTTTTGTAAAGCCCGGTGTTGTTGACAAAGAGGTATTCAACCACGCATACGGCTCTATTCTCATCAAGAAAGACATTCTTATGAGTGAAATCCGAAACGCCATCAGCGTTAATCAGCTTGATGTAAAGCGACTTCTCCAGAGCAGTCTGGGCAAATACAGTATTTATGCTTATGAAAATAAGGGTTACTGTGCGGCAATCAGCTCAATCAACGATTACTTTGAGTTCAATATGGATCTTATGAAAAAAGAAGTAAGGGATGAGCTTTTCAATCCGCAAAGACCTATCTATACAAAGGTAAGAGATGACGCTCCGTCACGCTACGGACTTACAAGCAATGTGAAAAATTCAATCATTGCACAGGGTTGTGTTATCAACGGTGAGGTTGAGAACTGCGTTATTTCAAAGGGTGTTTATGTCGGCGAAGGCGCAAAGCTTTCTAACTGTATTGTAATGCAGGACACAAAAATAGGTTGCAATACCAACCTCAACTATGTTATCATAGATAAGGATGTTACCATCAAGAATGGTCGATCACTTATGGGATATGATTCATACCCCATTTATATTGCTAAAAAATCTGTTGTATAAAGTTGTTTAAACAGGAGGTAATCTTACAATGAGAATTTTATACTGTGCTTCAGAGGCTAATCCTTTCTGCGGCAGCGGCGGACTTGCTGATGTAGCAGGAAGTCTTCCGCACACACTTTGCAGAAAAGGTCAGGATTGCAGAATTGTTGTTCCGCTTTACGGCACAATTCCGCAGGAACTTAAAAACTCCATGAACTTCATCACAAACTTTACCGTGCCGGTTGCATGGCGTCATCAGTATTGCGGTTTGTTCTGGGCAAGATGGAATGACTGTACATACTATTTTATTGATAACGAATATTATTTCAAGAGAGGCACTCTCTACGGTCATTATGATGACGCTGAAAGATTCGCTTTCTTCTCCCGTGCAATTCTTGAAATGCTTCCTTACATTGATTTCCATCCCGACATCATTCATTGTAATGACTGGCAGACGGCTCTTGTTCCTGTTTACTACTATCTGTTCTATTCACACAGACCATGGTACTATAACATTAAGAGTCTGTTCACGATTCACAACATTCAGTATCAGGGTGAATACGGCTGGGAAGTTAACACAGAGTGTGTCGGCATTCCTGCATCCGAAACAAAGATTCTTGAAATGAACGGCAAACTCAATATGATGAAGGGTGCTATCGAAACAGCTACCCGTGTTTCAACGGTTTCTCCAAGCTATGCGGCTGAAATTAAAGACCCGTGGTTCAGTTGGGGACTTCATGACGAACTCAATCTTCGTCACTACAAGCTTTGCGGTATCAAGAACGGTATTGACACAGAAAGCTACAATCCCGAAACAGACTATCAGCTTTATCGCAACTATTCAAAGGACGATATGAGCGGCAAGGGCGAATGTAAGCGTGCTTTGCAGGAGCGTTTGTGTCTTGAACAGCGCTGGGATGTTCCGCTGGTCGGTATGGTAACAAGACTTGTTGCACACAAGGGACTTGACCTTGTAAGAATGGGTCTTGAGGAGCTTATGGACACAGAAAATATGCAGTTTGTAATTCTCGGTTCAGGTGACAAGGAGTACGAGGACTACTTCAACTATATGCAGGCGAAGTATCCGGGCAGACTTTGCTTCTGTCACGGCTTTGTTCCCGAACTTGCAAGAAAGATTTACTCAGGCGCAGATATTTTCCTTATGCCTTCTGCTCAGGAGCCTTGCGGTCTTGCACAGATGATTGCACTCCGTTACGGCACAATTCCTGTTGTTCGTGAGGTTGGCGGTCTTAAAGACTCTGTTTTCGACAGTGCCGACAACTACGGTAATGGATTTACATTCAAAAACTATGAATGTGCAGATATGCAGCTTGCCGTAAGACGAGCATTGTGGGGCATTCAGGACGACCAGGGTTGGCATCAGCTTATGTGGCGTGCTATGATGAGCGACAACAGTTGGGATCGTTCGGCTCAGGACTACATCAATCTCTACAACGATACCCTCAAGTGGGCTTAATCGTGCAGTCAAATTTTATAACAAAAAATTCAGTCGGAAAGCAGATTTCAAATTTGCTTTCGACTTTTGATTTATTTGAAATAGCAATCTCGTAGGGGCGGATATTATCCGCCAGCACGGCGAGCCGCCGTTCCCAATTCGAGCAGATAGTTTGATAGAAAAACAATTCCAATGCCCGAATTAGGTGAATTTATGTTTACAAAAAATTATTTTTCACAAAAACAAAAAAGGTTGGAAACTACTGCGGGGAACAGTCGATTTCCAACCTTAAAGTTATACATTAGTTTTTCATCAGGTTCTCTTTATTGCGTGCGGAACACGAATTTTACCTGCAAGCTTACCAAGAGCAAACACAAGAATAATCTCGGGAATGCACTTAACGGCAACACTGATGAATCTTGCTGTAAGATAAACTGTGTACGGTGTTGAACCGCCGCCGTAGAGTGTGTAAAGCCAAAAAGCCGTAAGAAATGTTTCAACGCAGAGCATATTTGTAAACCATGCAAGAACAACTCTGAGCGGAGTTACATTGTTCTTATAAAGAAACATACCGTAGATAAAACCTGTAATAAAGCCGTTGATTGTAAAGCCTGGGAAATATGCGCCTGTCGGAGCAATGATAAATGAAAGAATATCTCCCAAAGCTCCGACAATTGCGGCAGGAATCGGTCCGAACATTACGCCTGTTACGGCTATGGGAAGGAACGCTGCACTGAGCTTTACATTGTTTCCGAAAAACGGAAGTGTGCTGTTTGCAAAAAAACCAAGAACAATACGGAGTGCAAGCAGCATTGCAATTGCCGCAAGAGCGTAGATACTCTTCATTTCAAGCAAAGAGCTTTGAATTTTTTTGAGTTGTGACATATTTTTACCTCCTGAATCTCTGTTGTTGCTTCAGGAAGAAAAAAGCGGACAGATTGCTCTGCCCGCTGAATTATATGTCCCAAAGTAACAGCGGGATGCGAAATCTGTACCGCAGGATAAACCTTTCGTTCTTGCGGCAACTCCCCGTCCGCAAAACACTTCACGCACAAATTTCTACTCTGTGATAGATGCCTTTCGACACCGTATGTTATTATACGCCTGAATTTGTTGTTTGTCAACCAAAAAATTAATTTCGGGTTTACTGAACCGTTGCTTTTTTCTTCTTTGTAAGAAGGGCATCGAGGCTGTTGATAAGTCTTGAAAGCGGCTTGTAGATTATGAAAACAACTACCGAAATGATGAGTCCCTTAATGATATTGAATGGACCTACGCAGTACAGGCAGAATGTAAATGTGCCGTCAATTGCAGGGAAAATTGCCTGTCCCATTTTGATAATTTCTGTAAGCGGCATAAATGACGAGTAGAGCGGAACAAGCACGAATGTGTTAAGAACCACACCGATTGCCGCCATTGCAACCGTACCCGTAAGCATTCCGACAATCGCACCTACTCTTGTTTTTTTGTACTTGTAGATGAAACCTGCCGGCAGAATAAACGAACAGCCGATGAGGAAGTTTGCAAGCTCCCCTACTCCGCCTGTGCTTGTGCCTTTGATAAGGAACTTAACAAGAATTTTTACAAATTCAATTACTACACCGGCAATCGGCCCCATGCTGAATGTTCCGACAAGAACGGGAACTTCGGAAAAATCGAACTCATAGAATGAAGGTGCGATGAATCCGAGAGGAAATTCAAAGAACATAAGAACTGCCGAAAGTGCCGCAAGCATTGCGGTTACGGCAAGCTTTGTTGTCTTTGCCGTGTTGTCTGAATTGATTGTTTTTGCTTTTGATTTTGTCATTACGACCACTCCTGAAAAATTATTTCGAGTTGTCGGGAAAAGAAAAATCCCGCTACAAATGTAACGGGATTGCGTACCAAAATAAAACAGACGAACCGCCTGTTCTGCCGCATCTTCTCGTATCCGGACTATAACCGTCGGTGTCTGAATTTCACAGACTCGGCAGGCTTGCACCTGTTCGTGGACTTTAACCACCGGTGGAGAATTTCACTCCGCCCCGAAGACAACTGTTGATTATATTATATGCCGATTTTCGGATTTGTCAATATCTCTTCAGGGTTTTGAGATATTTTTTCGTTTCATCGTCAATTCTGAAACTTTCAACGCATTTCCGAATCATTTTATTAAAGGTTGCGTTATCAAGCGAATTTGACTTTATGTACCGCATAGTCTGTTCTCTGCACTTTGCAAGTGCTGTTGCAACAAGCCATGCCCTTGCCATACTCACATAATAATGCGGATTTTTCGCATTGTCGCAACATTTAAGCACCGTGTCTATGTACTCATCTTCAAGATAATAGTCAAGCATCAGCACAAGACCTGCACGAATTATCCACGGATTGTCGCTTTTGGTGTATTCACAAACATGAGGGAAAAATTCTGATTTATACTTTTTCGTCTGCTTTAAATTTGCACAAAAGCCGTCGCAAACCGCCCAGCTGTCTATACGCTGTACAAAATCATCGCTGTACATCAAAAATTCTTCATAGCTTTCGGTTTTGAGCAAACCGATTACAATACCTCGCATTGTTTTTTCTTCATAAGAATTATCAGTTGTCTGCTCTAAAAAACTGCGTCCGTTGCCCTTAGAAATTTCCTTGCCGAGCTTTCGCATAACAGGCATTCTTACTCCGATAAAAAAGCCCTTGTCATTGTCGGGAATTAATGAGGAATGAAAGCTTCTGTACTTTTCATCGGCATATGAACGAAGTTCCTCTACAAAATCATCATAGTCATTTTTAGTCCAATTATCTCTTATAAGCTCCATAATGCACCGTTATTTTTGCTTATTCTTTCTTTTGCTGTCATAAATTTCACACGGTGAGTTCAGGTCAAGATATGCAATATCGTGGTGCGGCACTCTGTCCTCAACCGGCGGAAGCTGCATATAATCACCGAAAACCATTCTGAGATACTCGTCATAGCCCGACATACACGGCATTTTTATGCCCTCAAATGTGACATAATCAACACCCGAATAAATGTGTTTCGGATACTCAATTTTCATCCAATGAGGACCCGAACAAAGCTCCGTTACACACTTGTTTTTATCAAGCCTGTACTTAATCATATGCTTTTCGGCAGTTCTCCAAATCTTTTCTCGGAGCTTTTTTCCTCTGAAAATTGAAAGCAAAGCCTTACTGCCTGCCCCCACAATTCCGCCGTGCTTTTCGGGAACAACCTGAGCCAAAAACAGCGAATAAAGCATTGTCCACACATACTGCATTTTGCGTGCAAAACGGCTGTCGGGACAAACATCAAGCGGAAAGACATCAAGCACAAGTCCGTGCGGAATATCAACCTCGGTCTGATTTGTTTTGACCATAGTGTAATTTGTGTCGGTTACGGTCATAAAAATATTGCCCGTGAACATATCGCTGTCGGTTTTGAGAAGTCGAAATCTTCCGTCTGCGCCCTGTTCATGCCAAAGCTTGTACAGCTTTTCGTAGTCCTCTCGTGGCAGCATAACATCAACATCATCATCCCACGGAACGAATCCGCCGTTTCTGAGCGCACCAATTAACGCACCGCCGATGAGATAGAATGTGAGATTGTTCTTTTCGCAAAAGTCCCTGAAATACACGAGCATATCAAGCTGTTTAAGCTGTAACTCACGCAAAAGTTCGGGGGTAAGTTCTACTTTTTCAGTCATAAGTATCTCCGTAAATATCAAATACGGGCGGAGATTATCCGCCCAAAAAATTATTTGTATGAATGACCGGGAAGTGTGTTTTCCCTGATTTTTCTTTTTACCTTTTCAATGTGTTCTTTCGCACCGCTGTTTTTGATTTTCTTCCGCCATGACGGAATCTGAATCAAACCAACAATCGTACCTATTCCGTAGGCAACATGGAGCAACGGGAAAATGAACGGCAAAAACACAAACTGAGGCTGAACATTTTTCATTGTGCAACATCCGACAGCGTTTACAATATCAAACATTCCGTAGATTATCAAAAGAATGTACAAAAAGAGCGGAAGTCCGAGAAATGCAAGCACGGAACAGCCGAGAAGTGCCATTACAAAAAGAAACGGTGCAAAGTGAAAGTATGAAAGACAACCGGGACATTCCGAGAGTGTAAGTCCTATCCACCGTCCGTTTGAATACTTCTGCCTTATCATTCCGTGAAGGTCGTTTCGTGAATGCTGATACGAAATAATATCGGGGCAACAGCACATCTTGTAGCCCGCCATTCTAATGCGGTAGTGAAATTCATTATCCTCGGTTCTGCCGAGATTTTCGTTAAATCCGCCGACCTTAGCAATAACCTCTCTGCGGTAAGCCGCATGAAAAAGGCTGTCAAGATATTCCTTTTGCGCAAGCGGCCGTCTGTACGAAGCAACCGAACTGCCGAACAGAGAATCCTCAGCCGCAAGCAAGGTAAGCTTCCAGCTTGAAACATTTGAAGTGATATTCGGTCTGCCGCCGCCTACAACATTTTCGCCCTGCTTTATGTTATAAACATTTCGTGAAACAAAGTTTCTCGGAATTCTTGCGTGAGCGTCAACTCTTATGATAACATCGCCCTTTGCAGTCATAAGAGCGGCATTCCATGAGGTTGCCTGATTACGCTTTACGCATTGAACAACGGACACATTCCAAAAGCCGTAGTCGGTATCACGGAACTTTTCCATTTTCTCTTTAGTATCATCGGTTGACATACTGTCAACAAATACCACCTCAATTTTATCATGCGGATAGTCCTGAAGTGCAATATCCCTGAAAAGTCCGCTCAAAGCATTCGATTCGTTATAGGCTATCATACAAAGTGAAACTAACATATAATATCTCTGCTCCCTTCAAGCTCGAACAACCATTTTGCAGACATCGCAGAGGTTGTCAGAAAATAAGGTACGGCATAAAATGCCGGAACAACAAAAAAGCACAAAGCCGCCCAGCCGATAAAACCGATAAACAGCTTTATTGTGGAGATGAAGTTCTTTATTGAAAAAGCCATCATTCTCGGAAGATAAATTCCGAGCGGCAGATGTTCGTTAAAACCGTAAGCCAAAAATGTATAATGAACAAAAATAATGTAACACACCACAACAACCGCAGTGCTGACGATAAACGCCAAAACAAGCAATACAGCCACAACCGCCGTGAGTGAGGGTGAATTGTCAATTATTTTATCCGAAACCGCACTAAGATAATTGAACACATTGAGCAGACCGCTTATGATAAAAAACAAGCCGACTGAAATTACATCAAGAATAACAGACTTAAAAAATAATTTCGGCTTTTTATAATAGTAAAAGACATCAAGAGGACTGCACTCTCTGCCCCTGACTACATTACACACACTTCTGTAAACTCCGTTTATGAGCGGCAGACACACAACAACAAAAGCAAAAAATACAAGCCCGAAAATCATTGTAAGCATCTGCTGAGTCTGATTCGGATTTTTTACATCATAAAGTCCTGCCACAGACATTGCAAGGCTGAACGCAAACAGCCCTGTCAAAAATGCAAGCACAGCGACCATTATCTCTGAGATAATTACCGATCGGTTTCCCTCAAGAACCTTTTTTGCCTGTTTTCTAACAGTTTTTTCCGTATTCATTAGCATTCCCTTTTCATCTGAATTTGTTCATAACGAAACGCATTATTCTCCGTCAGTAAACATTCTGTACATTGCCTCAAGGCAAATCTGAGCGTGTTTAAAGAAGTTCTCCTTATCCATACTTTCGTCTGCGTTGTGCATACGAACATCGTCGTTTTTGAATGCAGGACCGAATGCAACACCGTTACCTCCGAGCATTCTTGCGTATGTTCCGCCGCCTGTTGAATAAAGCTCAGCCTTTTCACCTGTTACGCTTTCATAAGCGTCAGAGAGAAGCTTTACAAGCTTGCTGTCCTTATCGGCATAAAGCGGTTCTTCGTGATTGAGAACAGTAACCTTGAGGTCGCTGATTTTTGCAACCTTTTTGAACTGTTTGAGAACTCTGTTTCCGCTCACGGTAACGGGATAACGGATATCAAACACAGCCTTTGCGGTCTGTCCCTCAATATTCACGCTGCTGAGGTTTACGGTGAGCGAGCCCGAAACAGCGTCGCTCATTTTAAGACCGAGTGATCTGCCGTTTGTTTCCTTGTTGATTGCGTAGTCAATAAATGAACAGATTGAACCTGTTTCCTTTGTTGTGTAAACATTTGAGATAAGGTCAACAAGTGCCGCTGCGGCATTGTAGCCCTTGTCCGGTTCACACGCATGAGCCGCTTTGCCGCGGCTGATTATCATAAGACCGTCAATAGTATAATTAAATTCAAAATCGCCGTCACTTGCGTCTGCAAGGCGCATGAGAGTCTGTTCGTCATAGTCTGATGAATCAAGCATTACATACGCTCTGTCGGGAACTGCATTAACTGCTCTGCCTGCATGGAACTGGCTGAGTGTTGTTGCATTATTTAAAAGTGTGCTGACTTCAAGCTGAAGAATACCCTTTTCGGCAAAGCAGATGCCGTAGTCGCTGTCGGGAGTGAACGCCATGTCGGGAAGTGGATTTTTCTTGAAATAATTTTCCATATCCTCCATACCCGTTTCTTCACCCGTACCGTAAATAGCACGCAGAGTGTTCACGCCCTTTGCACCGCTGTCCTTGATTGCTTTCAAACAATAGAGAGTAACAAGAGCCGCACCCTTGTCGTCTGCAATTCCTCTGCCGTAAAGTCTGCCGTCCTTTTCGGTAAGCGCATACGGCGGAACGCTCCAGCTGTTTCCCGCAGGAACAACATCAAGGTGAGTAAGCACACCGCAAAGCTTTCCGCTGTCGCCAAGGGTTATATGACCGCTCTTGTCGGTTGTTCTCTCCCCTGTCAGTCCGAAATCTTCTGCTCTTTTAAGAATAAAATTCAAGGCATTATCGCACTCGTCATTCTTTTCACCGTCAACCGATTCAAAAGAAAGAAGTGTGTTAAGATCCTTTAAAAGTTCGTCTTTGAAGTCAAGTATTTTGTTTCCAAACATAATAAATACCTCCGTACTTAAATGCTGATTGTATCTTTATCAGTTTTTATTTTTCTTTTTTAACTGTTTTAACGGTCACAATAACCGCACAGTAGATTAAAAATGCTCCGAATGCGCAAAGGCTGATTTTGACACCTGTTGAAAATCCGGGTGTTTCGTAGGTGAACACAATGTCACACTTTTCCCCCTTTGGAATCTTAACAGCCATAAAGCCGTAGTCAACCTTTTCAACATCTGCCGCCTTGCCGTTTACAGTTGCGGTAAAACCATCGCTGTAAGGAACGCTGAAAAACAACAGGTTATCGTCACCCTTTTTATTATTGTAAACAGCCTTAAAGCCGTTATCTGTATATTCAAATGAAGTACAACTGTTCAAGGCTCTGAGATTACAAACCTTTTTGTAATCTGAATTACTGTAATCAAACTTTTCCGTAATGCTGTCGTAATCCTCCGGATGTTTGCCGTACAAAAGCTTGTACTTTTCATCGCTGTAGCCCGTAATATCGGAATACTTCTTCATAAGGTCACGGGGAAGAACCATTGCGTAGAGCAAAGCCTCGGACTTGTGTGCGTTCGTCACAAGGTCAAATTCTTCTTCGGCAATGAACTTATCAAAGGTGTATCCCATAGGAATGTAGTATTCGTTGCGGTAAATATCAAAACGGTTCTGCGTTCTGAGATATTTCCAACCCGGCATTCTTGTGTTGCCGTTTTCGTCAACGAATGAATTCAGACTTCCCGATTTTCCGTCGCCACGGTAATCAAAAAGATACTTACAACTCAGAAACGGGCGAAGTCCGTATACATCAAGGTCAGGTCTTGACGCAACATCCCTTGTAATTCCTAGTGCATCGTAAAACTGCATTATAGATGTTGAAACAGAACTCTGAAAGCAGTTAATGCTCTGAATCTGCCAGAACATTGCCGTGTTGTCAACACATTCGTAAAAATCACTGCGAACATTGTCAATATCGGCAATTGTGATGCCGTCACGCCTGTTTATGATATCTTCTTTGATGGCATTTGTACTGCTGCTTGAGAAATAGCCTGTGGCGATTATAAAATATGAGGTGAAAAGCGAAACGCTCAGGATACCAACAGTGAGCATAACCGTAAATCTCTTTTTGTTTCGTCTGAATTTTTTTATGATGAGAACGAACGCAAGCAGACTTAACAAAGCCATAAGAACATAGAGCCAATAGCGTTCAAATGTTGCCTGAGTGCCGATAACCGTATTTTGAATATCGCCGCTCTCCTCATCCGTATAGCTCACAGGCATAAGACCTATCAGCAGAGTTGCGCCTACCGTAATTCCTGCCGACCAACGAATCGCCCTGTTCCAATCGGTTTTTCTGTTTTCAAATGCCTTGATTGTTGCAAGAACAAGCATAAGCACGCCCATATAGAACCATCTTGCGTAGTAAATTGAGCTGTTCATAAGCTGGAACATACTGTTCAAAACAGGCACACACGCAAACACCGCAAGCACGGCAAGAAGCTTTTTGAGCCAGCTTTTTCGGCAAACCTGAAAATATGCGATAACTCCTGTCATTCCGACAAGCGGCAACCATGCCGCAACAGACGCCCATCTGCAATTTGAGCCGGGTGTGAACACAGGGAACGCAGGCATATCTGCGGGGAAAAACAGGCTTAAAATTATCAGCCAGTATTTTTGCGGTTGACCGTAGACAAGCGAATCCCAGCCGTTCGGAAGCTCGGCAAGCCTTGGGTTTCCAATTAATCCGAGCACTGACGGCAGCAGTATGAATGCCGTTGCAAGAAATCCTATGATAACCTCAAGCGCAAGCAAGAGAAAATTTTTAACTTTAAATTTGTAGGTTTGGTAAGCGTAATCATAAGAAAATAGATGATTACGAACAGAACCTGTCCCACAAAGAAGTAGTAGTTCACAACACAGGCGGAGAATACCGCAAGTGTGAACACTATTCTTTTTCCGTCATAGATGAATGCGTCAAGTGCCGCAAGCAACAGCGGAAACATTATCATCGGTTCATGAAAGTGGAAAAAGAACACATTGTAGATTGAAAATCCCGAAAATGCATACAGCAATCCGCCTACAAGAGCGAAATTCCTGTCAGCCACATATCTTTTCAAATAGAGATATGCGGAAAGTGACGCACAGCCGAATTTTAAAATCAGCAACGGTCCGATAAGATACGGTACAGCCTCACTCGGGAACGGAATTGTCAGCCAAAAGAACGGACTGCCAAGAAGATAAAAGCTGAAGCTTGAGAGCATATCCGTTCCGAGGTCAACATTGTGCATCCAACCCATATCACCGTTTCTTACGGCATCATGCACAAGCTGATAAAACGGAATTTCCTGAACATTGAAATCACCGTAATAATAGAAAACACCGCCACCCATTATGATAAACGGTAGAAAAAGTGCTGTTGCAGTTATAATTGATATAAGAAACACACGCAAACCAAATAGTTTTTGTGTTGGATATTTTTGCAAAATTCTGCTCGGCATAAAACCCTCCACGGAGCAAAAAGTCTGAAAAAATCTTTTTTTCGATAATTTCTTTACTTTTAAATTATGAATAGTATAATCAGTAATATAAATGTCCTTCACCGTCATTTATTCAAAAGACACCTACATATTCAATTCGGAGCAACGCTCTGCTTTGCTTGCAGAGAACAGAGGACACTCGCATTTAGATTACATTATAACATAATGCGATACAAATTGCACTAATTTTTAGCAAAAAACAGGAGAAACTACCTATGAATATTTCACATTTTTACGCAATGCTTTCAAGAATGAGGTACATCAACCGTTGGGGACTTATGAACAACACACGCTGTGAAAACCTCAGCGAACACAGTCTTGATGTTGCAGTGATTGCACATTGCCTTGTTTTGATTCACAACAAGCGTTTCGGCGGTAATCTCAATGCCGAAAGAGCCGCATTGCTCGCACTTTTTCACGATGCAACCGAAATCATAACGGGCGATATGCCGACTCCCGTAAAATACTTCAACCCCGAAATCAAAAATGCCTATAAGGAGATTGAAACAACGGCAGGCAACAGGCTTGTGTCGATGCTTCCGGATGATTTTAAGGACGATATGGATAAAATCATCAAAATGAACGGTGCAGGTGACGATGAACTTAAAAAATATGTAAAAGCGGCGGACAAGTTTTCCGCACTCATAAAATGTATTGAAGAAATAAAAATGGGCAACAGCGAGTTTTCAAAGGCAAAAGAGGCAACCGAAAAATCAATTCACAATATGAATATGCCCGAAAACGAGGTGTTTGAAAAAGAGTTCCTTCCGTCCTTCTATTTGTCACTTGACGAACAGGATTGACAGTTACCGACAAAAAATCAATATTTTCAGTCAGATTTTTCGCTAAAACTTTACGAAAAGACAGATTTTTATTCTAATTTAGAATTAAAATAAATTCTCATATGGTATAATAGACTATACTTATGTATTGTGTGCTTTTTACCCGATTGGAGGAGTAATATGCCAAATTACGAAAAAAACAGTCAGAAAAGCAATTTTGTTGACATAAGCTCAAATAAGCAGGTCAAAAAATTATATAATAAAAAAGGCAGACTCAAAAGGATTCTCTGCCTTGTGTTTTCAATGATCTTCCTGTTGGGCGGCGGCGGAATGCTCTACTACTATTCATTTCTTGACACCCTCAACTTCAAAGAGCTTGATGACACAAACAACAACACAGCAGCAACCAACTCATCGGTTGCCCCGCTTGAGAGTGATGCAACAAACCTTTCGCTTTCAGAAGGAGAGCTTCTGCAGAACTCCAAAGAGCTTAATGTTATGCTTTTTGGTGAAGACAATTCAAACGGCGATAAACACGGCAGAAGTGATACAATGATCATGATGACCATTGATAACAATCACAAAAAGCTTAAACTGACATCATTCCAGCGTGACACATATGTTTATATCCCCGGTTACGGATATGACAAGCTCAACGCATCTTATAACTACGGCGGAGCAAAGCTTTCAATTCAGACAATTGAGGCAAACTTCGGCATCAAGGTTGACCGTTATGCGGTTGTTGACTTTGACAGCTTTAAGAAAATTATCGACACCCTCGGCGGTATTGATATAGAAGTTACTCAGGACGAAATTGACTACATCAACTATCAGATGTACAAGAACAAGCAGGCTGACACAAGAACAACTATCACAGACGCACCGGGTACTGTTCATCTCAACGGTCAGGAGGCTCTTTGGTACGCTCGAAACAGAGGCCTTACAAAGGGCGAGGACGGCAACGAAATCGGTCTTGACGGTGACGACTGGGACAGAACCTCAAGACAGAGAAAGCTTCTTGAAACTTTGTTCACAAGCATGAAAAGTGCAGACCTCGGACAGATTGTTTCAATTGTAAGCTCTGTCGGTCCTCTTGTAACAACAAACCTCAAAAAGGACGAAATCACAGCGCTTGTTTCTCACGCTCTCACATATCTTTCCTATGATGTAGAGCAGTATTATGTTCCTGAAGAAGGTCTTTGGTACTATGATGATAAAACCGAAACATGGAACGGTACAATCACATCAACAATCAAAATTTCAGACCTTGAAGAACAGAGAAAGAAGTTTGCAAGCTTTGTTTTTGAAGAATTGTTCACAGGCGGCACTTCTTCAAAAGGAACAACCTCCGCATCAAATTAAATATTGAACAAAATGCAGACAGCCAATTATCGGCTGTCTGTTTTTTACGGCGAGCGCCGTACCCTATTCGTGAAGATAGTTTGTTTAATTACAAAACATATTACACCCGAGCGTAGCATTGCAATTTTCTGTACAAACCGAGCCGTAGCGGCGGATATTATCCTCCCGTCTTGATGATATCATATGCTTAAACACATAGATTCTGATATTATGAAAATTCCGCTGCAATATAACAACCGCCTTGCACATAAAACAAAAATGCATCAGAACCTTACTTGGAATCTGATGCATTTTATTTGTTTGATTATTATTCTATTTTCGTATAATAAATACTCAAAAACAGCTGATAAAATTCTGCCTCGCTGACATTGAATTCTGCGTACTTTGAACCCATTGTAACCTGACCGGGGACTGAAACCATATCAATTCCGTTCATACCGCCAAGCACAGCCTGCTGAGCAAGATATGACACCTTTGACGGGTTAAGATTCGTACATGAATACGGAGCGGACGCATTGAACAAATCAATCGGCGTGGTTAAATCTTCCTTTGTCTGCTGAAGAACCGTATTCATAAAAGACTGAATGTAAACCTTCTGTCTTTGCATACGCATATTGTTTGAATCGGTCTTGCTTGTATCACGGGTTCTGACAAAGCTTTCAGCCTGCTGTCCGACAAGGTGATAGCTTTGACCCTCAACAAAATCGCCGATAGTTTCGGGGGAAACAACATCAACACCGCCGACGCTGTCGTTGAGAGCAGAAATGCCGTCAAGGTCAAGCGAAAAGTATGTATTAATCGGAATGTTATAGAACAGCCTCTGAACTGAATTTACCGTATTTTCACAGCTTGATTCCTTACCGTCACCGTATGAATACGAAAGACAAATCTGCTGTTTTTCCGTGCCGGCATACGCACCGCCTGCTGAATACATTGTGACATCAACCATCGAATCTCTCGAAATGTTGAAGAGCGTTATTTTACCGTTTGAAGTGTCGATTGACACAAGCATAAGCACATCCGCCTGACCTCCGCTCGCCTTGACTTTGCTGTTATTATTTTCGTCAAGATTGCGCTTGTCAACACCGATACACAGAACATTCGTCACCTTTTCGTTGAACTGATATGTTTCACCGTTGTATACGACATACTTACCGTTTTCCTCGGTTTCAATGCCCTGTGGGGCGGTAACATGAATATCAGTATTAAACAGCTCGTTTCCGCCCTGATAAATCAAATACGCAACCGTGCCTACGGTGAGTATAATTAAACCAAGTAATGTACAGCCGATTGACAAAAGCACCTTTTTCCAGGTTTTCATCTTTCGATGCTTTGAATGGTGATGATGCGACTTTGATCTATGCTTTTTGTAGTGATTTGTGGTGTTACTCTTCACGACAATGCTGTCGGAATCAACTCCGTACACAATCTGTATATACTTTTTCTTTTCTTTATTAACATTGCTGTCCTTGAA
>ENA-OQAS01000025-OQAS01000025.1-human-gut-metagenome-genome-assembly--contig:-NODE-25-length-70399-cov-9.644439_pt1 | contig 70399 bp, 89 predicted proteins | sample MGYA00242733_ERZ504523 | MGnify/ENA primary metagenome ERZ504523 (study PRJEB26092, sample SAMD00036239) | human gut metagenome | host: Homo sapiens | study: EMG produced TPA metagenomics assembly of...
CCGGACACGCCGCCGGTGACGTGCGTGATGACCGGCTCGCCGGTGCGGATGTTGATGCGCATGCCGAGCAGCGTGTTGATCAGGCTCAATGCGTCGGCTCCGCTTTCCACCGCGGCTCTGCCGGCACGGTGATGTCGGTGACGTTCGGGGTGAGTTTGACGATCATCTTCTTGTCGGTGAGCTTGCGCAGTCTGGTGATGAGGCGGCTCAAAGCCACCGGTCGGTGCCGACGCTCATGCCGCCTGCGGACACGTTCGGACAGCTCACGTTGATTTCCAGCATGTCGGCCGGGGAATCGTCGAGCTTGGACACGACTTCCGCGTAGTCGTCGTCGCAGTGTCCGGCGACGTTGGCGATGACGGTGGCGTTGATGGCCTTGAGTTTCGGCAGATCGTCCTCAAGGTAATGGTCCACGCCGGGATTCTGCAGGCCGACGGCGTTGATGTTGCTGGAGGGGCCTTCCGCAGTACGGATGCCAGGATTGCCTTCCCATGGCACCGGAGACACGCCTTTGGTGGTGACGGCGCCCAGCTGGCTCACGTCATAGAACCAGCGCACGGCAGCATATTGGAACGTGCCGGAAGCGGTCGCCACCGGATTCTTCCACGGGATACCAGCCACCTGGGTGGGATGCTTCCATTCGTGCTGTTCGTACAGGTTCGCATGTTGTTCTGCGGTCATGCTCACTCCCCCCATCCCAATTGTTCGCGGGTGAACACAGGTCCGTCCGAGCAGACCTTCAATCGTCCTTCGGCGGTGTCGACGGTGCACAGCACGCATGTGCCGTATCCGCAGCCCATGCGCTGTTCCAAGCTCAGCTGTGCCTCGATGCCGCGTTTCGCCGCCCATGCGGCGACGGCCTTCATCATCGGCAACGGCCCGCATGAGAGGATGACCGGCTTCAGCTCGCCGTTCACCAGTTCATTTTCAATACGGTCAAGGAGCGTTACGACATTGCCTTCGGATTCGTCGATGCTGTATGTCTTGTCCGCGTACCGGCCGACGTATCCGTCTCCGAAACGCACGTTGCGGTATCCGAACACCGCGGTGCTCGTCGACCCCTCCGATTCGGCGATGGCCTGCGCGGCGCGCACCAGCGGCGGCACGCCGAGACCGCCGGCCACCAGCACGTAGTTCGCGTTCTCCTTGGTGTTGAAGGAGTTGCCGAGAGGACCCATCACCCGAATGGTGTCGCCCGCACGCAATTCGGAGAATTCGGCGGTGCCTTTGCCGACGACGGCGAAGATAAGGCTCACCTCATCGCCATCCACTTCTGCCACGCCGAACGGGCGGGGCATCAGTCTGCTCGGATTGTTGGAATACACGTCGACGAACTGCGCCGGCTTGGCATGTCCCGCGATGAATTCGTCGCGGAATGTCAATCGGTACACGCCATCGGCCAGCATGCGGTTGTCGACGATTTCGACCGTGTGCCTGCTGGGGAAGAATCCCGCTTCCCTCGCCTGGCCGACGGTCGGCATGAACGTTGCTGCGGCGGTCATGACTCCCTTTCCTGTGTTTCGTTCGATTGTTCTGGTAGCTTACGGCAGTACCGCGCGCAGATTGTCGCGCATGTCCTTCGCGGCCTCGCGCGCCGATTCGGCGACCAAGTCGAGCGCATCGTCTGCGCTCATGGATTCGCTGTATTTGCCGGACTTCTTCCAGGCTCCGATGATGCCACGCGACGAATTGACGAGCGCGCCCATGCCGTCTTTGTCGAACATGCCGGCCACGCCTTGGGCGGTACCGCCCTGCGCGCCGTAACCGGGGACCAGGAAGAACGTGTGCGGCATGCGCGCCCGCAACGCCTTGCCTTCCTCGGGATGGGTGGCTCCGACCACCGCGCCGACACGGGAATACCCGTTCGCGCCGATGGTTTCGGCTCCCCAGCCTTCCACGAGGTCGGCGACATGCTCGTACACGCGCTCGCCTGAGGCGAGTTCGAGTTCCTGCAGTTCGCTGCTGGATGGATTGGAGGTGCGTACCAGTACGAAGATGTCCTTGTCGGCACCAGTGGCGGCTTCGACGAACGGGGTGATGCCGTCGGTGCCGAGGTAGGGGTTCACGGTGACCGCGTCCTCATGCCACGGGTCGAAAGCGTGCTCCCCCGCGTTCACACCGCTCAGATGGTGGGCGTAGGCGGCTGCGGTGGAGCCGATGTCGCCGCGCTTGACGTCGCCGAGGACGTACAGTCCCTGCTGTTTGGCGTATTCGCAGGTCATGCTGTAGGCGTCGATGCCGGCTGGTCCGAGCGCCTCATACATGGCGATCTGCGGTTTGACGGCCGGGACGATGTCGGCTACTGCGTCGATGATGGCGCGGTTGAATTCGAAGAAGGCGACGGACAGTTGGGCTGCCGGCGCTTCCGTCGGATCCTCCACCTGTTCGGCGATTTCCTCGGCGAAGCTGGCCACGACCTGCTTCGGCACCAGCGCTTCGGTGGGGTCGAGTCCCACGACGCTTGGATTCTGCTTGTCTTCGATGGCTTCGATCAGACGGTCCATCAGTCCTCCTTGTCGATGCGGCTGAAGGCCAGCTTCGAGCCGATGATGGTGGCGAGCGGCCGGCCGGTGACCTGCCATCCGCCGAATGGGGTGTTACGTGCCGAGGAGTGGAACTTCTCCGGGTCGACGGTCCATTCCTCTCCGGTGTTCAGCACCACGAGATCCACCTGGTCGCTTTCGGGCACGCGGCCCAGATCAAGCACACGCTTGGTGTCGTCGTCTCCCGGCACGGCGTCGGCGTAGTCGTCGAGCACCGCCGTGATGTCCGTTTTGTCGTGGCCCATGAGTTCGGCCGGACCGGTGGACATGAGTTCGATGAGACGTTCGTCGGAAATGAATCCGCCGTCGACAAGTACCTTGTGGCAGACGCCGTATGCGCATTCCAGCCCGATGATGCCGTTGGGCGCGTCGAGGAAGCCGAGTTCCTTCTCTTCCATGGTGTGGGGCGCATGGTCGGTGGCCAACAAATCGACCGTGCCGTCGGCGACGGCTGCGATGGTGGCCTGGCGGTCCGCTTCGGAGCGCAGCGGCGGGTTCATTTTGGCCAAAGTGCCGTACTTAAGCAGCGCCTCGTCGTTCAATGCGATGTAATGCGGCGCGGTCTCGCAGGTGATCGGAAGTCCTTCGGCCTTGGCTTTGCGGATGGCGTCGAAGGAGATCGCGGTGCTGACGTGCTGGAAGTGCACGTGCACGCCGGTTTTGCGGGACATGTCAATGTCGCGTTCGACGATTTTGAGTTCCGTGTCCTCCGGAATGCCTGGAACGCCAAGCTTGCGGGACACCGGACCGTCATTGACCGCGCCGGTGTCGTGGTGTTCGCAATGCTCGATGAGGTACAGTCCCGACTCCTTGACGTTTTCGAACACCTGTTCGAGAATGCTGGGGGTCACCGCGGAACCGTCATCGCTGATGGCGGTCACCGGATGCGCCAGCTGGTAGGCGTCCTTATGCTCGTCGCCATGTTCGGGCAGGTAGCCGATCCAGTCGGCCACTTCGGTGGCCTCATGGCCGGCACGCCCCTTTGAGGCGCATACGCATAGGTCGTAGCGCACCGGCAGTTTCACGCCATGAGCGGCCTCGTAATGCTGCAGGTAATCGATGACCGTGTCGTATTCGGCGTCGAGCACTTCGGAGGCGCCCGGCTGGCCGGCCTCCACCTTCACGCCATCCATGGCCGGCACGGTATTTGGCATGATGAGCACGTTCGTGTATCCGCCGGATGCCGCCGCCGCGCAGCCGGAGATCATGGACTCCTTGTAGGTCTGTCCGGGATCGCGGAAATGCACGTGCGGGTCTCGAATCCGGAGCGATGGTCATCGCCGAGGCGTCCACGGACGCGTCCGTGTCGGAGGGGACGACGAGGTCAATGACTTCGCCGGTGTTCCAGACCTTGATGTCGTGAAGGGTGAGGGTCATGATTTCAGAACTTCGCTTCCTCGTCGCAGTAGTCGCAACGGTATTCCTGACGGTCGGAATGCACCAGATGGAACATCTGCACCGCAGGCTCGGTGGTGGTGACGCAGCGCGGGTTCACGCATTTGATGATGTTGACGACATGTTCCGGCAGGGTCGGCTTCTTCTTTTCGACGATTTTGCCGCCGCGGACGATGCCGACGGTCGCGGTGCGCGCCACGAGGCCGAGCACGTCGAGGTCGATGGATTCGGTCTCATCCTCGATTTTGATGATGTCCTTCGTGCCGTACATGTGGCTGTCGGTGTTCATGATCAACGCGAGCTTGGTTTTGGACGGGTCGATCTTCAGATACTCAAGTACCTTGAGCGCGGTTCCGGCGGGCACGTGATCGATGATGATGCCGTTCTGAATGCTGGTGACTTCCATCAGGCTTCAACCTCCTTGGCTGCGAGCGGTTCGTATCCCGGCAGTTCGTCACCGACCACCGAGCTTTCCAATGCCATGCGCATGAGCATACCGTTCTTGACCTGTTCGAAGTAGGCTGCACGCGGATCGTCGTCGACTTCCACGGCGATTTCGTTGACGCGCGGCAGCGGGTGCAGCACGGCCATGTCCTTCTTGGCGTACGCCATCTTGGCTTCGTCGAGGATGTAGGTGTCGCGCAGACGCAGATAATCGTCCTCGTTGAAGAAACGTTCTTTCTGCACGCGGGTCATGTACAGCACGTCAAGATCGCCGATGACGGAGACCAGATCCTTGACTTCGGTGTAGGAGCAGGATTCGGTGGCGTTGATGCGGTCAAGCACGTACTGCGGGGTCTTGAGCTCGTCGGGGCTGATCAGCACGAAGTTGACGTTGCCGAAGCGGCACAGTGTTTCGATCAGGGAGTGCACGGTGCGGCCGAAGGTCAGATCGCCGCACAGGCCGACGGTCAGGTTGGTGACACGGCCGAAGCGCGATTGAAGCGTGGCCAGGTCGGCGAGCGTCTGCGTCGGATGCATGTGTCCGCCGTCGCCCGCGTTGATGACCGGCACGGAGGCGGCGCGGGATGCGACCAGCGCGGCGCCTTCCTTCGGATGGCGGATGGCCACCACGTCGACGTAGTTGGACACCGTCTTCAACGTGTCGGCGATCGTCTCGCCCTTGGTGACGGAGGCGAGCTGGGCGCCGGCGAAACCGATCACCTTGCCGCCGAGGCGCAGCATGGCGGTTTCGAAACTCAGACGCGTGCGCGTACTCGGTTCATAAAACAAAGTGGCAAGCACCCTGCCTTCGCAGGTGTGTGCCACTTCTTTACGATGGGAATCGATGTACTGCGCTTTGTGCAGCATTTCCTGAATCTGACGAATGGAAAGATCATCGAGAGTGATGACGCTTTTTCCGACCATCGGCGTTTCGACCGCCGGTTCGAGTACTGAGGACAACGGCTCACCTTTCATGCAACTTGTGGTTGAAGGTGGCCACTGAAAGTGACCTAGCCAACTATAGCCCGAAACACTGACCCGGAGCGTTCACCGCGTGTTCACCGAGCGCCCGCTCGAATCGTTTCATGAAAGGCCGTAGAACAGACGTTCCGTCACGTCGCGCGCCTTGCGCATTACGGCAAGCAGATCGTTTTCGAAATGCTGTCCGCGATTCGCGTCGTATCCGAGATAGACGGCGAGTCCTCCCAGCGAATACGTGTCATCCGGCAGGATATCCGCCTGGTTGACGCGCCCGCTCCACAGGTAGCTGCCGTTGCGCGCGGCCGTGCACATCCACCATGCGCGTCGCAATACGACGGCGTCGCCGGCGGAAACCAGCTTGCGCCGCTCCAATTCGTCCAACGCCTGCATCGTGCCGTTGACTCGCAGGTTTGCGTTGTCGCCGGCATGCTGCAACTGCAGCAGCTGAATCGTCCATTCCACGTCGGACAGACCACCTTTGCCCAGCTTCAGGTGACGGTCCCTACGCACGCCGCGCGGCAATCGCTCGGCTTCCATACGCGCCTTGAGCTTGCGTATTTCGGCGACCTGCGCCTCCGTCAAATCGATCTTCGGATAGCGCAGCGGGTCGGCGACGTTCATCAGGAAATCCTCGGCGAGCGCCGCGTCGCCTGCCGCGTAACGCGCACGCAGGAGCGCTGGTGCTCCCATGTGCTCGCCCAGGAACGGTAGTATTCCTCGCAGGACGCGTAGGAGCGCACGAGGGGTCCGTTTTTGCCTTCGGGCCGCAGGTCCATGTCGAGTTCGATTTTGGGTTCGAGCGTGGTCGGTCCTTGCAGGATGGCGCGGAGGTCTTCCTGCACTTTGCGTGCGAAGAGGTTGGCTTGGTTGTCGTCGGCGTTATCGGACGGCCGGTAGATGATGATGACGTCGGCGTCGGAGCTGAAGTTCACTTCCCTGCCGCCGTAGCGTCCCATGCCGATGACGGCGATTGCCGCCGGCGCTTCGTCGAGTCCCATTTCCTGCGTTTGGTGGCGGATGGCCCAGGTGAGCGATGCGTCGATGGCCGCGTCGTATACGTCGGTCATACCCGCGAGCGACGCCTTGTCGTCGATGACGCCGCTCATCCACCCTAGTCCGATGCGTTCGATTTCGTGGCGTCGCATGGCGCGGATGGAGTTGGCGAAGTCGTTGATGCTGCCTGCGTTGCGTTCGAGTGAGGCGTGTGTCTGCACGTCGAGGCTTTCGCGTGAGCGTGGCTGCAGGTCGTTGTCGCTGCCGAGCCAGGTGACGGATTCGACGGATTTGTTGAGCGCGTCGCCCAGGAACCGCGAATTGGACAGGATGTGGCACAGGCGTTGCGCGGCGGACGGCGAGTCGCGCAGGAAGCCGAGGTATTCGCTGTCCGTGCCAAAGTGTTCTTCGAGTTTGCGCCAGTTGAGCAGTCCCATGTCGGGGTTCTGCCTTCGCCGAGCCATTGGAGGGCGGCGGGCAGGAGGATGCGGTTGATTTCGCGGCACGGGAGATGCCGGCGTCAGTGCGGTGACGTGGCGCATGGCGGCGTCGGGGTCGGCGAATCCGATGGAGGCGAAGCGTTCCTGCATGGCGTTGGCGGACAGTTCCACTTGTTCGTCGTCGAGGCCGGCGTTGATGGGCAGCATGGGCCGGTAGTAGATGTCCATGTGCAGGTGGCGCACTTCACGTCGGGTTTCGTCGTATTTGTCGACGAGTTCCTCGGGGTGCATGTGGAAGGCCCGGGCGAGTCTGCGCAGTTCGAGGTTGTGGTTGAGTTCGTCGTCGTTGGTGTCGCGTTTGCGTTCGATGCCGCCGAGACTGGCTTTGCCGAGGTCCGGGAACAGGTGGGTGCGTTTGAGCGCCCACATTTGCTGGCGGTGTTCCATGACGCGTTCGAAGCGGTAGTCCCAGGAGAGCTTCTTGGCTTGTCTGCGTGAGACGTACCCGCCTTCGGCGAGGCGTTGCAGCGATTCGAGGGTGGAGCTGGTGCGCAGGGTCTCGTCGGCGCGGCCGTGGACGAGTTGGAGCATCTGCACGGTGAATTCCACGTCTCGTAGGCCTCCGCGGCCGAGTTTGATTTCACGGTCCTTCAGGGGCGCGGGGATGAGGTCTTCGACTCGTTTGCGCATCTGCTGGCAGTCGTAGACGAAGTTGTCGCGTTTGGAGGCGGTCCATACGAACGGTCGGGTCATGTCCATGTACGCTTGGCCGAGGTCGGGGTCACCGGCCACGGGGCGGGCCTTGAGCAGGGCTTGGAATTCCCAGTTTTCCGCCCACTGTTCGTAGTAGGCTTCGTGCGATTCGAGTTTGCGTACGAGCGGGCCGTCCTTGCCTTCGGGGCGCAGTCCGCCATCGATCTGCCACAATGTAGGTTCGGCGACGCCCATGATGACGGATTGGCATACGCGCTGCAGGGTGGTGGCCATTTTGGTGCCGACACGGTTGAGGGTCATGCCGTTGGTGTCCGCGTCCGCCGGTTCCACCACGTAGATGAGGTCCACGTCGGATACGTAGTTGAGTTCGCGTGCGCCGAGCTTGCCCATGCCGATGATGGCGAAGCGCACGTGTTCGCTGCCGTCCACTTCGTTGCGGGCGATGGCGAGCGCGCCTTCCAGGGCCGCGTCGGCAAGATCGGACAGTTCCTGGCTGATTCTCGGCTGGATTTCGATGGGATCTTCCGCGGTGGTGTCCTGCGCCATGATGGCGGCGAGCTGTTTTCTGTAGGTCTGTCGCAAGGCAGTCGCCGCCTCCGCAAGGGGTTTCGAGGCTTTCGGCGTGCGGCTGTCGACAGGGTCGGCACCGACCGCTTCGAGCACATGTGCGCGCCGCTGGGCGTGGTTGTACAGGTGGCTTTCGCATGAGTCGCTGGCTGCGGCCATGACGAGTTCGGGGCGGAAGCGCATGAGCTTGCCCATTTCGTCGGACACGCCGAGCACGGTGACGAGTCGTACGAGTCCGGCGTCGTCGGTGATGACCTGGTGGAAGTCGCGGCCTTGGCTTTGCAACGCTTTGATGATGTCGACGAGGTTGCGTAGCGCGATGTCGGGCTCGCAGGTCTGTTCCAATGTTTTCATCAGCAGGCATAGCCGGTCGTCGTCGATGCCGTCGGCGCGCAACTCGTCAAGCAGCGTGCGTGCCGTGTCCAGATCCTGCAATCCTGCCCGAATCAGATCGAGCACCCCAAACTGATGCGTAGAAGAAGCCATGGTTCCCATAGTAATCGTTTATATCCGTAAGTATGGCGAAAGGGATGGTTTCCGACAGCTGCCGGAAACCATCCCTTTCGTGTTTGTTGCATCGTCCGGAATCAGACGAAGAATGGTTTGACGTTGGACCAGATGCGCCGGCTGACGCATGGATGGTTCATCGTGTACAGGTGCACGCCGTCGACGCCGCGTGCCGCCAAGTCGCAGATCTGTTCGGACGCGTAGGCGATACCCGCCTCTTTAAGCAGCGCGGTGTCGCTCCCCCACTTGTCAAGCAGGACGGCAAGTTTTTCAGGAACACGCGATTCGCACATCTTCGACATGCGCAGCACCGACTTCGCGTTCATCACCGGCATGATGCCGGCTTCGATCGGAACGTCGATGCCGGCGGCACGAGCCTTGTCCACGAATCGAAGGAAATCCTCGTTGTCGTAGAACAGCTGGGAGATGAGGTGGCTTACGCCCGCGTCGACCTTCTTCTTGAGATTGTCGATATCCTCCTCAAGCGTGGCCGCCTGCGGGTGCTTTTCCGGATAGCAGGCGCCGTAGATCTTGAGATCCGGACGCTTCTCGCGGATGTAGGCCGCCAGATCGCTCGCATGGTCGAACACTCCCGCCGGTTCGGCTCCTTCCACACGGTCGCCTCGCAAAGCGAGCACGCCGGAGACTTTGGCCTGGTCGAACAGGTCGAGCGCCTCATCCACGTCGTCTTTGTCAAGGTATTGCGCGGTCAGGTGCGCCACGGCCGGAATGCCGTATTCGTTCACCGTGTGCGCGATGCGTGCGGTCAGCGTGCGGTCAGACGATTTGCCGGTGCGTAGGTGACGGAGATGAAGTCGGGGTCCAGCCCCTGCAGGCCATCCAACGTATCGTAGATGGTACCTACAGGGCTGGTGCGCTTGGGAGGGAACACCTCCAGCGAGAAGATTGGCGAATGCATGTGATTCCTTGGAAATCTTGCCTGTTTATGCCTATGCCGGCCTTACTTGGCGAGTTTGGCGCGCACGGCCTTGGCCGCTGCGACGAGGTTCTCCAGGCTCGGCCAGGTTTCGGCGTTGCCACGGGTCTTCAGGCCGCAGTCCGGGTTGATCCACACCTTTTCGACGTCCATCTTCTTCAGGATCTCGTAGATGCGGTCCTTGATCTCCTGTTCGGACGGAATGCGCGGAGAGTGGATGTCGTACACGCCCGGGCCGGCTTCGGTTTCGAAGTTGGCGTCGTGGATGGCGTCGAGCACCACAAGGTCGCCGCGGGAGGCTTCGAAGGAGATCACGTCGGCGTCCATCGCGTCGATGTCCTTGATGATGTCGTTGAACTCCGAATAGCACATGTGCGTGTGGATCTGCGTGGTCGGCTTGACGGCGGAATGCACCAGACGGAACGCCGGAATGGCCCAGTCGAGGTACTTCTTGTGCCAGTCGGTCTTCCTCAGCGGCAGCTTTTCGCGCAGTGCGGCCTCGTCGATCTGGATGACCTTGATGCCGGCCTTCTCCAAATCGAGCACTTCGTCGCGGATGGCGAGCGCGAGCTGCTGGGTCTGCTGCTCGTGGGTGATGTCCTCGCGCGGCCAGGACCAGTTGAGGATGGTGACCGGACCGGTGAGCATGCCCTTCATCACATGGTCGGTGCGGGACTGCGCGTAGGCGCTCCATTCCACGGTGATCGGGTTGGCGCGGGATACGTCGCCCCACACGATCGGAGGCTTGACGCAACGTGTGCCGTAGGACTGCACCCACGCGTTCTTGGTGAACAGGAAGCCGTTGAGGTTCTGGCCGAAGTATTCGACCATGTCGTTGCGTTCGAATTCGCCGTGGACGAGCACGTCGAGGCCGATTTCCTCCTGATGCTTGATGCAGGCGTCGATCTGGTCCTTCATGAATTCGTCGTATTCGGCTTGGTGATCTCGCCCTTGCGCAGCTTGGCGCGTTCGGCGCGCACTTCCTTGGTTTGCGGGAAGGAGCCGATGGTGGTGGTGGGCAGCAGCGGCAGGTTCAGCGCCTCACGCTGCTCCTTCTGGCGTTCGGCGCGTGCCGGCTGACGTACGAAGTCGCGTCGGTAAGGCTTGCGATTCGCTTGGCGACCGCAGGATCGGCGGCGACGCGGGTGCGTCGAACAGCGCCTGGTTGGCTGCGAGTTCGGCGGATGCCTTCTTCTCGTCGTCGGAAGCGTCGGCGAGCACGGCGACTTCGTGCAGTTCGTCGAGCTTCTGGACTGCGAAGGCGAAGTGCTTGCGCACGTCGTCGGCGAGACCATCCTCGCCTTCGGTGCTGAACGGCACGTGCAGCAGGGAGCTGGCGGTGGAGACGGCCACGTTGGCGGTGACCTGCTTCAGCGCGTCGACCAGGCCGAGGCTCACGGCGTAGTTGTTGCGCCAGATGTTGCGGCCGTTGATCACGCCGGCGAAGATGGTGGTGTTTTCTGCCACGCCGTACTTTTCGACGGCGGCGAGGTTTTCGTCCTTGCCTTCGTTCAGGTCCAGGCCGATACCGTCGAAGCCGAGCAGGTTGACGGTTTCGTACACGTCGGCGATATGTCCGAAGTAGGTGTTGAGCAGCACCTTGACCTTGCCTTCGCGGGCGGGCAGGATCTTGGCGTACAGGCTCTTGAACAGTTCGACATCGCCCGGCTCCTTGTCGAGCACGAGGTACGGTTCGTCGATCTGGATCCACTGCGCGCCCAGTTCGGCGAACTTGGCGACGACTTCGGCGTACACCGCGGCGACCGCGTTGACGAGGCCCTTGTCGTAGTCGAGCTCCTCGGCCTGCGGATTGCGGGCGAGCTTGAGGAAGGTGTACGGGCCGATGAGCACCGGCTTGGTGGCGATGCCGAGCGCCTTCGCCTCGTTGAATTCGTCGAACGGCTTGGTGCTGTTGAGCTTGATGTCGGTGGCGGAGTCGATTTCCGGCACGAGGTAGTGGTAGTTGGTGGTGAACCACTTCTTCATCGGCAGGGCGGTCACGTCGCCCTTCTCGCCCTGATAGCCGCGGCCCATTGCGAAGAGGGTCTCTTCCGGGTTCTCGAAGGCGAGACGCTGGTAGCGCTGCGGAATGACGTTGAGCAGGATGGCAGTGTCGAGCATCTGGTCGTAATAGCTGAAGTCGTTGCTCGGAATCAGGTCGATGGCGGCGGCCTGCTGCAGCTTCCAATGCTTGGCGCGCAGTTCCTTGGCGGTGGAACGCATCTCGTCGAGGGTGGTGTTGCCCTTCCAATACGCTTCGATGATTTTCTTCAGCTCACGGTTCTGGCCGATGCGCGGGAAACCGGAGACGGAAGTAAGAGCGGACATGAATCCTCCATCTGATATGAACAATGCAACCCGCTCAAGCTATCACAAAACCGCCAGCTATAAGACATCAAGAAAATTTGAGTGTCGTTATAAACTGTCCTTATAACGCAGTCCGTATGCCGTCTATATTCACACATTTATGTTTATGGATCAATAATGCAGAACAGCCCGGCAAGCGGATTTAACGCAATGTCCCGTATGCGTCGGGGTCCACGGGTTCCAGCCATTCATTCGTCGCGTCGCCCGTGCCATCCGCAATCATGAACGCCAAATGGCTGAAAGCTTCGTGAGGGGCGGCGCCGTGCCAATGCTTAACGTCCGGCGGAATACGGACGGCCTGTCCCGGTTCAAGCTCCTTCGGCTCTTCGCCCTCAAGCTGGTAGTAGCCACGCCCTCCGACCGCAATGAGAATCTGGCCGCGTGATGGTGGATATGCCAGTGGTTCCGGCATCCAGGTTCGAACGTCACATTGTGGATTGACACTTCAGGCGCGTCAAGTACCGGCGCAAGCCAGCTCTGTCCGTCGAAATACTGGGCGAAACCGTCATTTGGTTCCCCAAGAGGGAACGCACTGGGATTGTTCATATGGGCTCTCCTATCCATCATTCTGAACATCGGTTCAGAAAGCACCATACAACCTTGAAGCCGCTTGAAGTCAAATCACAGCACTCTGCGGAATGCTCATCGTTCCGAATCAGCCCGGAACACGCAAGCCCTACTCGAAGTCTTTGGCGGTAAGCAGCGCGATGAGTTCGCCGCTGTGCAGCTGCCACTGGTTGAATGGCTCGTTCGAGCCGAATACGGCGATCGAGGCCGGGGACATGCCGAGATTCAGCAGGTCAAGCAACGTCGGATCGGATTCGGTGCTGGCCAGCCATTGGCAGGCGATCGAAATGGTCGGTTCGTGGCCAAGCACGAGCAGCGTGCGATGCTTTTCCTTGGTTTGCGCGAGCTCGTCGAACACGGATTGCACGCCGCCTTCGTACAGGCTTTGCCGGTAGTCGACTTTCGGATCGTCGCCGAACACCTTGAGCATGCGATCGCAGGTCTGACGGGCGCGGGTGGCGCTGGAGCATGCGATGCGAGTGGGCACCATTTTGAACGCCGCCAATCCTTTGGCCACGGCTTTGGCCTGCTTACGTCCTTTGTCGGTGAGCTCACGTCCCACGTCGCTGCCGTTGCCGCCGAACGGCTCGGTTTTGGCGTGGCGCATCGCCAGCAGCACATACTTGTATTCCTTGGTCTTTTTGGCGACCTTCTTCAGCTCGTTCCCATAATCGCACGCTCCGATCCGGTTCCAGCGCCGCATTTCAAATATCTAATATCCATTGTCTCAGATTTTCCGCTGGGACATGGCATGAAACGCTCTAAATCTACTCCTTTATGGCTTCGACCTGCGCGTCGAGGTCACGCAGCACCTTGCGCAGCTTGCGATCGGAAATGTCACGCAATTCCAGATCCTCAAGCTGTTCGGCACGCTCCTCGAGCGTCAACGAATCGATGTCGGTCGTCGTGTCCTTCGTGGCACGGTCGCGTTTACGCAACGCCTGAAAGCCCGGAGCCATCGCGCGAGAAACCATGAGGAAACCGGTGTGTCCAATCATCTGGTGATCGGGACGGATGGCCAGTCCTTGCGCCTTCCAATTACGTTCCAAAGTCTCCTGAATGTCCGGCTCGGTCCAGCAACCGGCCTCGCGCAACGCTTCGGCAAGACGGCTCAACTGCGTGGTGGTGGTGACGTACGCGACGAGCACGCCGCCAGGCGCGATCACGCGATACGCCTGTTCAAGACGGTTCCACGGGTCAAGCATGTCAAGCATGATGCGGTCGAAGGAGTGTTCCGGCAAACCAGCCGCGACCGAATCGAAATCGCCGGTCCTCAAATCCCACCATGCGGGACGTTCGCCAAAGTAAACCGTCGCGTTGGCTTCGGCGACGCGCGCGAATTCCGAACGCATCTCGATGGTGGTGAGGCTTCCGCCCTCCCCCACGGCATCCAGCAGATTGATGCTCATCGCGCCCGAACCGGCTCCGGATTCCAGCACGTTCATACCGGAACGAATATCACCGAGCTGAATGACCTGCGCGATGTCCTTCGGATACATGATCTGCGCGCCACGCGGCATGGACAGCACATAGTCAGCCAAGCGCGGACGCATGACGGCGAACTCCCAACCACCGATGGCACGCGTCCCCTTCCACGGCTTGTTCGCGTCGCGTTCCGGATGCGTCTGGTTGACCTGAGCCTCACGTTTCGCACTCACCGTCACGACAACGGATCCTTCCGTCTGGCCAATCACATCATCATGCAGGATGATGCCATGCGAAGTCTGCGTCACACCACCCGGCACCAGCTGATCGGTGATTTTATTCGACCTGCGGTCCGTAAACTGCACTTTTTCACCGGCGGCAAGCGGCCCTCGACGCATGGTTCACGCTCCTTCGTACGTTCGTTCAGTATACGATTTCACGACTATGGCTTACGATTGCAGACCGCATTATTCCACGGACAGCAACGAACCTATGCTACCGTATCCGCCGTCATACCGGCAGACGGCACGAAGCGACGGCAATGTGACGGCGACGTCAACATCACACCGCGTACGCGTTCCAACGACCATTCGCATGCGTGACCTTCAAATCCAAACCAAACACCTGGCTCAACCGTTCAGAAGTAAAACCATGCTCCAAATCACCCGTATACACGATAGTGCCCGGCGCCGGATCGTTGCCGGCCACATTATCCGCATACGCGTCCGCCTCGTTGCCGGTGATACGTCCCATGATCGCCACATGGTCGAAGCCTTGCGGAATCTCCTCAAGACGGTGCGTCACCAGAATCACGGCGCGGTCAGACTGCTCCGCACCAACACGACTCAACGCACGCAAAGCAATCTCACGCCCACCCAAATCAGACCCGTGGTCGGCTCGTCAAGAATCAGCAAATCGGGATCCGCCATCAACGCACGGCAGATAAGCACGCGAGTGCGTTCGCTTCGGAAAGCTTGAACATCATCTTGCCTTCCAGGTATTCGATGCCGAATTCACGCATCAATGAGCGGGCTTTGGCGTAATCCTCGTCAGTATAGGTGTCGCGCCAACGGCCGGTGGTTGCGGTCAGCGCCGTCACGATGGCGTCAAGAGGATCTTCCTGCGGTGGGAACGCACGTCCGAGTTCGGCCGAGCTCAAACCGATGCGGTTGCGGTAGGAGAACACGTTCACTTTGCCCAGACGGTTTCCAAGAATGTCGACTGTGCCTTCGGATGGGAATCCACGGGTGCTCATCATCTGCACCAACGTGGATTTGCCGATGCCGTTGGGACCGAACAGCACCCATTTCTCGCCTTTTTTGACTTCCAGATTGACTTTGGTGAGAATTACGCGCCTGCGGCGACGGAATTCCACATCGTCCAGTTTCAACGCGATGCTCTGTTCGTTCATGGTCCCCTCCATTTTCACAAACCACTTGGATGCGATGATGCCTCCTGCCAGCATAGTGCGTCGGCAGGAGGCATTTCAGGAATATTCTGGCTATCGATCAGCCGGATCGGTTATCCGCGATCAGACAGGTTCGGTTCTACTTCCGTTCGGCAAGCACGTCCTCGTAGACTTTGACGGTCTTGTCTGCGATGGACTCCCAGCTGAAGTGGTCGCGGGCACGCTCGTAACCGGCCTGTCCCATCCGCTTCGCCTTTTCAGGGTCAGCCATGATGCGGTTGATGGCGTCGGCCATATCGTGCACGAATTTGTCAGGGTTGGTGGGGGTGCCAGTGCCGTCATGCAGTTGGTCGACCGGCACCAGATATCCGGTCTCGCCGTCGACGACGACTTCCGGAATGCCACCGGTCGCAGAGGCGACCACCGGCAGACCGCATGCCATGGCTTCCAGATTCACGATGCCGAGCGGCTCGTAGATGGATGGCAGATGAATGCGTCACAGCCATGTTCGAGTGCGTTGAGTTCCGGCTTCGGCAGCATCTCCTCAATCCAGATGATGTTGCCGCGTTCCTCGTCGAGCTTGGCGAAGGCGGTCTTGACCTCTTCCATGATTTCCGGCGTGTCGGGAGCGCCGGCGCACAGAACGACCTGGATGTTCGGGTCCACGAAGTGCAGTGCCTGAAGCAGGTACGGCAGACCCTTTTGACGGGTGATGCGTCCGACGAACAGCAAGGTCGGTTTGCTGCGGTCGATGTTGTAACGTTCGAACACCTTCCAGCCCGGATCGTCATCCGCCGGGGTTTCAAACTGGCTCATGGTGATGCCGTTATGCACTACGACCACCTTGTCCGGGTCAAGGTTCGGATAGGCGGTGAGGATATCCTCACGCATGCCCGCGGATACGGCGATCACGCGGTCGGCATGCTCGTAGGCGTCTTTCTCAGCCAGGAGCTCAGATTGTAGCCGCCGCCCAACTGCTCACGTTTCCATGGACGGAACGGTTCAAGCGAGTGCGCGGTGATGACCAATGGGGTGTCATGCAGCATTTTGGCGAGATAGCCGGCAAGGCATGCGTACCATGTATGCGCATGGATGATGTCGGCATCAACGTCGTTGGCGATTTGCAAATCGACGCCAAACGTCTTCAGCGCACCGTTCGCATCCTCAAGCTCTTTCGGCACGTCGTAGCCGACGACCGTGAGCGACCCTTTCGGGTCGGTTCCGGGAATCGTGGGAATGTCGGCGGCCGCGCGCGGCCCGTCGAATGCGCGGACCGTCACATCGACACGTTCCGCCAGCACCTTGGAAAGCTCTTCGGCATGCACCCCCGCGCCGCCATACACCTTGGGCGGGTATTCACGCGATAGAATGTCAACCTTCATGTCTGTAATCTCCTCCTCGAGTCTTCCAGCGTTTCCTGTTCTACTGTAAAACATCAGACACGAAAAACACTTATTGTTTTCATCTTTTCAGAAAGTTCCATTCTTTTTCTGAAAAACGATGAAACAGCATTCTCGCATACCCTTTACGGTTAGTCGAAGTCAAGTAGCGCATACCTAAAATCCGATAGAAAAAGCGGTGAGACAAATGCTTCTGGTTGTCTCACCGCTTTCCATCGTTTTTGTGATCAGACGGCTGTTCCGTTTTGGTCGAGATTCGGATTGTGCTTCGGGTTGCCGGCCGTGAAGAACAGGCTCAGCACACCGATTGCGAAGACGATGGCGACTGTGGAGATGAGCCACATCGGATGCGACGGCAGCCACATGACCACGAGGAAGGCGATGGCCGACAGCGCAATCAGCACCCAGCTGGCCACACGGAACCATTGGCGGACGGAATGGGGTGCCTTGAACATCTTCGGATTCTTGTAATCAGGATTGGTGTTCAGCACGTTTTCCGTTTCCGTGATCGTACTGGCACTCGGCTTCCATGGCCCATCGGTGCCGTCCTGCAGACGACGTGACTTTTCCTGCAGCTGATACTCGTCCAACATGCCGGAACGTGCGCGGCCTTGGGTTTGGTCGTATTGCTGTGGCACTCCCCTGCGATTGCGCTTGGCCTGGGCACGTCGTTCTGCGCGATTTGGCATTAGTCACTCCTTTGTTGCATGGTGCTGGGATTACTTTACCGCATTTCGGGTGAAAAACAGGTAGCCCGGCTCACTATTCGCGAGCCGGGCCACCTCGTTCATACCCTTACAACAGTGTTGTCTATCGCGGCAGCATCATCGGACGCTTGGAAGCGACGATCGGTGCCGGCAGTTCGGTGGAGCCGGTAAGGTACTCGTCGACCGCGGCAGCGCAGGAGCGACCTTCGGAGATGGCCCACACGACGAGGCTCTGGCCACGTCCGGCGTCACCGCAGGCGAAGACGCGTCCTGGGAGGTGGCGAACTTGTCGTTACGCGCCACATTGCCTCGACCGTCAAGGTCGACCGGCAGCTGATCCACCAGCGTGGTGTGTCAGGGTGCAGGAAGCCCACGGAGATGAGCACCAGATCGGCGGGAATCACTCGTTCGGTGCCTGGCTGGCGGGTGAACGGCCCGTTCTCCCTGGAGCGACGTTGACGACCTTCAGACCGGTGACATGTCCGTTCTCGTCGGCGACGAAGCCTTCGGTGGCGGTGGAGTTCTCCACCTTCACCTTGGCCTTGTCCTCGTCGGAGCCCTCGAAGTTGACCGAGTCGGTGTTGTACACGTATTCGGCGCGCTGCGTTTCGAAACCTTCCTTCATGGAGGAGGTTTCCTTGTACAGGCGGGCGAAGGTCGGCCATGGCTGGTTGGCCGGACGCTCCTTCGGTTCCTGCGGCATGATCTGCAGCACGGTGACGTCCTTAGCGCCTTGGCGCAGGGATGTGCGAGGCAGTCGGAACCGGTGTCGCCGCCGCCGATGATCACCACATACTTGCCTTCGGCGGTGATGTCGTTGACCGGCTTGACACCGTACACGCGACGTGTGGCGTCCGGCAGGAACTCCATGGCGAAATGGATACCCTTGAGCCCGCGGCCTGGAATCTTCATGTCACGCGGCACGGTGGAGCCGATGGCAACCACCACTGCGTCGTAGCGGGAACGCAGGTCATCCCAGGAGATGTCCTTGCCGATTTCCACGCCGGTGCGGAACACGGTGCCTTCGGCTTCCATCTGCTCGACTCGGCGGTCGATGAGGCGCTTGTCGAGTTTGAAGTTCGGAATGCCGTAACGCATCAGACCACCGATGGCGTCATCACGCTCGTATACGACCACGGTGTGGCCGGCACGGGTGAGCTGCTGGGCGCAGGCGAGACCGGATGGGCCGGAACCGACCACGGCAACGGTCTGGTCGGTCAGACGCTGCGGCGGCAGAGGCTTGACGTAGTCAAGGCTCCATGCCTGATCGATGATGGTGCGTTCGTCGTTCTGAATCATCGTGGCCGGCTGATGGATGCCAAGCACGCAGGCGGCTTCGCACAATGCCGGGCAGATGCGACCGGTCACTTCGGGGAAGTTGTTGGTTTCGGACAGACGGTTGTACGCGTCCTCCCACTTCTCCTGACGGACCAGATCGTTGAACTCCGGAATGATGTTGCCGAGCGGGCATCCGCTCATGCAGAACGGGGTTCCGCAATCCATGCAGCGGGCCGCCTGCTCGGTGGTCCAGGACTGCAGGCCGGATTCGGTGTGAACGTCGAACCAGTCCTTGATTCGCTCTTCAACGGGGCGTTCGGCCAGTTCGCGACGGGTACGGACCTTCAGGAATCCACGAGGATCTCCCATGTCAGCGCGCTCCTTCCATAACCTGCTCGTACACCTGTTCCCAGACGCCGGGCGTATTGAAATCGATGTTCTTCTCCTCGGCTTCCTTCATCGCCTTCTGCATGGCGAGGAAGTGCTTCGGAACGATGTGGGTGAATCGCTTGGCGCTGTTTTCCCAGTCTCAAGCAGGGCCTTCGCGAAGGCGGAGCCGGTCTCTTCGGCATGCTGCTTGACGAGACCATGCACCAGCTTGTCGGCATCGGCGTCAAGCGGCTCGAACAGCAGCGCGCCGTTGGTGGCGGCCGCCGGGTTGACCTGCTTCATGTCGAGGTCGAGCACGTACACGTTGCCGCCGGAGAAGCCCGCGCCGAGGTTACGGCCGGTGGAGCCGAGAATCACGACCGTACCGCCGGTCATGTATTCGCAGCCGTGGTCGCCCACGCCTTCCACCACGAAGGTGGCGCCGCCGTTACGTACGGCGAAACGTTCGCCTGCGCGGCCGGCCACGAACATTTGGCCGGAAGTCGCGCCGAAGCCGGTGACATTGCCTGCGATCACGTTCTCGTGCGGATCGAAGGTGATGCCGTCCTCTGGACGGACCACCATGCGGCCGCCGGACAGGCCCTTGCCCGCGTAGTCGTTGACTTCGCCGTAGACGCGGATGGTTTCGCCACGCGGAATGAACGCGCCGATGGACTGGCCGCCGGCACCATGGAACGTCATGTCGATGGTGTCGTCCGGCAGACCTTCCTCGCCGTAGCGCTTGGTGATCTCATAGCCGAGCATGGTGCCGAGCGTACGGTACACGTTGCGATCGGCATTTCGATACGCACGGGCTCCTTCTTGTCAAGGGCGGGCTGGGCAAGCTCGATGAGCTTGTTGTCGAGCGCCTTGTCGAGCTCGTGGTTCTGATCGATCGTCTTGTGCAGGATGGTTCCCGGAACCGGGCCCGGCTGCATGAGCACGTTGCTCAGGTCGATGCCGTCGGATTTCCAACGCTTGATGGCTTCGTCCTGGTCGAGGCATTCGACATGGCCGACGGCCTCTTCCAGCGTGCGGAAGCCGAGCTGCGCGAGCAGTTCGCGGACTTCCTCGGCGATGAACATGAAGAAGTTGACGACATGTTCCGGCTTGCCCTTGAAGCGTGCGCGGAGCTCCGGATCCTGGGTGGCGATGCCCTGCGGGCAGGTGTTCTTCTGGCAGGCGCGCATCATGACGCAGCCTTCGACGATCAGCGCGGCGGTGGCGAAGCCGAATTCCTCGGCGCCAAGCAGCGCGGCGATCACCACGTCGCGACCGGTCTTGAGCTCGCCGTCGCACTGCACGGTGATGCGGGAACGCAGGCCGTTCAGAACCAGCGTTTGCTGGGTTTCGGACAGGCCGATCTCCACGGGGTGCCGGCATGCTTGATGGCGTTGAGCGGAGCCGCGCCGGTGCCGCCGTCATAGCCGGAAATCAGCACCACATCGGCATGGCACTTGGCCACGCCGGCAGCGATGGTGCCGACGCCGAATTCGGAGACGAGCTTGACGTGGATGCGGGCCTTCGGATTGGCCATCTTCGCATCGTTGATCAGCTGCTTCAGATCCTCGATGGAGTAGATGTCGTGGTGCGGCGGTGGGGAGATGAGCTCCACGCCCGGGGTGGCGTGACGTACCTTGGCGATCCACGGCGGAACCTTGGCTCCCGGCAGGTGGCCGCCCTCGCCCGGCTTCGCGCCTTGGGCGAGCTTGATCTGCAGGTCGGTGGCATGCACCAGATAGTCGCTGGTCACACCGAAGCGTGCCGAAGCGATCTGCTTGATCTTGCTGTAGCGCAGCGGATCGTTGATACGATCCTCGGATTCGCCGCCTTCACCGGAGTTGGAGCGTGCGCCGATCGTGTTCATGGCGATGGCGAGCGTCTCATGCGCCTCCTGGGAGATGGAGCCGTAGCTCATGGCGCCGGTGGAGAAACGCTTGACGATTTCGCTGGCCGGCTCGACTTCGGAAATGTCGATCGGCTTGCGGGTGGACTTGAACTTCATCAGGCCACGCAGCGTCATCAGACGGTTGGAGGTGTCGTTGATGTGGTTCGAGTACTTCTTGAACAGGTTGTAGTCGCCGCGCTGGGTGGACTGCTGCAGCAGGAAGATGGCTTCCGGATCGTTCAGATGGTCCTCGCCGGTACGACGCCACTTGTAGTCGCCGCCGGTACGCAGGTTGCGGTGCGGGCGGGCGGTCCATTGGGTCGGATAGGCCACGCGATGGCGGCTGGCGACTTCCTCGGCGAGTTCGTCGAGGCCGACGCCGCCCACGCGGGACGTGGTGCCGGTGAAGTACTCGTCGATGACGTCCTTGTTGAGGCCGACCGCTTCGAACAGCTGCGCGCCACGGTAGCTCATGATGGTGGAGACACCCATCTTGGCCATGATCTTGAGCACGCCGGTGGACAGTGCGCGGGTCAGGTTCTTCACGGCGGTTTCCGCGTCGACCTTGAGGTAGCTTGCGGGAGAGTCTTCGACGGATTCGAATGCCAGATACGGGTTCACCGCGGCAGCGCCATAGGCGATCAGCAGTGCCACATGGTGGATTTCGCGTACATCGCCGGCTTCGACCACCATGGAGATCTGCGTACGCGTGTGGCGGCGCAGCAGATGGTGCTGCACTGCGGAAGTGAGCAGCAACGATGGAATCGGACCCCACGCATAGTTGGAATCGCGGTCGGACAGCACCAGGAAGTTGGCGCCGTTCTCAATCGCCTCGTCGATCTCCTGGAAGATCTCGTCAAGACGGTCCTTCAGTGCCTGTCCGCCGCCGGCCACCTGGTAAAGGCCCTTGACGATGAATGGCTTGTAATAGCCACCGAGAATCTTGGCGCGGTCGAGGCGCTTGAGCTGTGCCATCTCGTCGGAGTTGAGCACCGGCAGCGGGATGAGGATCTTCTTGGCGTGCAGTTCGGAATCGGCCAGCAGGTTCGGCTCGGGACCGATGGCGGATTCGAGGCTGGTCACGATCTTCTCACGTTCCAGTCGAGCGGCGGGTTGGTGACTTGCGCGAACTTCTGGGTGAAGTAATCGAACAGCATGCGGCTGTGCTTGGACAGCGCGGCGAGCGGCGTATCGTTGCCCATGGAGCCGAGCGGCTCCTTGCCGGTGTTGGCCATTGGGGCGAGCAGCAGCTTCAGATCTTCCTCGGTGTAGCCGAAGGCGCGCTGACGACGCTGCACGGACTGACGGAGTGGTTGACGTGCTCGCGCTTGGCAGCTGACTCAATTCCACGGAGTTGCCTTCCACCCACTTGCGTAGGGGTGCTGGCTGGCAAGAGTCTTCTTGATTTCCTCGTCGGGATGATGCGACCCTCGTCGGTGTCGACGAGGAACATCTTGCCCGGTTCCAGACGGCCCTTGGTGACGATATGCTCCTCGGCGACTTCCGGCAGCACACCGGTTTCGGACGCGAGTACGACATAACCATTGTCGGTGACCTGCCAACGTCCCGGGCGGAAGCCGTTACGGTCAAGCAGAGCACCAACTGGGTGCCGTCGGTGAAGATGATGTGCGCCGGGCCATCCCATGGTTCGATCAGCGTGTTGTTGTATTCGTAGAAAGCCTTGACGTCCGGATCGAGCTGGTCGTTGTTCTCCCATGCCGGCGGCAGCATCATGGAGATGGCGTGCGGCATGGAACGGCCGGCGAGGTGCAGCAGTTCGAGGCATTCGTCGAAAGTGCCGGAATCGGAATAGCCGGGGGTGGCGATCGGCAGCAGCGGCTTGAATTCGCCGAGCAGTTCGGAACTCAGTCGGCCTTCACGTGCGGACAGCCAGTTGCGGTTGCCTTGGATGGTGTTGATCTCGCCGTTGTGCGCCAGCTGGCGGAACGGCTGTGCCAGCGGCCAGCTTGGGAACGTGTTGGTGGAGAAGCGGGAATGGACGATGGCGATTTTCGCCTTCATGCGTTCGTCGGACAGGTCAAGGAAGAAGGGCTTGAGCTGCATGGTGGTGAGCATGCCCTTGTAGGTGATGGTGCGGGCGGACAGGGACGCGAAGTAGATGCCTACCTCGTGTTCCACGCGCTTACGGATGCGGAAGGTCTTGCGGTCGAGTTCGATGCCACCGAGCTTGCCTTCCGGATCGGCCACGATCAGCGTCTTGAACGCCGGCATGCTGGCCAGGGCCTGCAGGCCGAGTCCGTCCGGATTGGTGGGTACGACGCGCCATGCGAGCACTTCGAGGCCCTCTTCGCGCACGATCTTGGAAATGGCCTGCTCCTGCTGGCCGGAAGTGGCGATGTCGCGATCCAAGAAGGCGATGCCCGCGGCGTAATGACCTTCTTCAGGAAGCTCCACACCGGCCGTGGCACGCATGAATTCGTCGGGCATACTCATGAGAATGCCTGCGCCGTCGCCCGTGTTCTCCTCGCGCCCACGGCGCACGATGGTTCAGATTGACCAGCACCTCGATGGCGTCATCGACGATCTTGCGTTCCGGACGCTTGTTGAGGGTGGTGACCATACCCACGCCGCAAGCATCATGCTCGGCTCCAGGATCGTACATACCTTGGGAATCATGGATCGTCAGATCTAACGGGGCGTGGAAAGTCACCGAAACCACCTTCAATGTTTTTGGGCAAGAAAAGTCTTGCGGTTCTTTAATGCGTGGTTTAGAATACCGCGCCAGTATGTCAGCAACGTTGCACGTGTCCATATAACGAATGGCTATTTTTGTCAATGCCTCGCAGAGGATTTAGCCCATGAACGCATACTTCGCATGTCATGCTCATGCGCACGCACTTCACTTATGCTCATTAACCCGGTCAGTCCAGTGTTTCCAACAGCTCCGTGATGATGGTGTCGTTGAGCAGTCGGCCTCGCAAAGTGGGTATGGCGCGGCCATCAAGCATTGTGATCAGCCCGTCGTGTTCAAGCTCAATCCATTTTTGTTCAGGAATCAAGTGGCTGAATTGTCTGGTGTCGAGTCCTTCACGAATGCGCAGGCCCAACATGATGGTCTCTTCGATGTCCTCGGCGGCAGTGATGCGTTCACTGCGGCCCATGGCACATTGCCTCATTGATGGCGGTGCCCCACAATCGCGGATGCGCGATATCCCAGGAGCGCAATCCTTTGCCGTCTTCGCAATCGCCATAATGCGAATGCGCACCGGGACCGAGACCGGCCCAATCGACGTTCCTCCAATAGCCAAGGTTGTGTTGCGACTCGTATCCGGGACGAGCCCAATTGCTAATCTCATACCATTCGAGGCCGGCTTCGGTGAACATCGTGTCGGCGATTTCGTATTTGTTCGCTTCGTCGTCATCGTCCGGTCTCGACAACGTGCCCGCCGCGATCCGTCGTCCCATTTTCGTATTCGGCGCGATGGTGAGCGCATATGCGGAAATATGGTTGACGCCCAAATCGATGGCGGTGCGGACGGATGTGCGCCAATCGTCAAGGCTCTCCCCCGGCGCGCCGTAGATCAGATCGAGCTGGAACGCATGCCTGCTGCATTGGCCGCTGCGATTCCGGCGGCGACGTTTTCCGGCGTATGCGTACGGTCGAGCGTTGCAAGCACATGCGGTACCGCGGATTGCATGCCGAAGGAAATACGATTGAAACCGCCGTCTGCGAGTTCTTTCACATAGTCGGCATTCACCGTGTCGGGATTCGCTTCGGTGGTGATTTCCGCGTCATCGGCGATGCCCCATGTGGCGCGTACCGCATCCAGCATGGCGACCAAATCGCTTGCCTTGAGTGTGGTCGGCGTACCGCCGCCGAAGAAGACGGTTGCCACCTTCGGCTCGTTGATACCGTGCGTTGTCTGCCAATCGCGGACAATCGCCATTTCGCGGATAACCATGTTCGCGTAGTTGCCGCGTGACGCGCCCGCGCCCATGTCCACGGCCGTGTAGGTGTTGAAGTCGCAATAGCCGCAGCGACGTAAGCAAAACGGAACATGAATGTAGATTTCGAACGTCACGAAAGGCTCAACCTTCGGACTTCTGCGCGGCGCGAATCTTGTCCTTGGTGTCGCGGTCGTTGCCCGCTCCGCCGGTGGACAGGGCTGCGATGAACGCCTCCTGCGGCACTTCCACATGGCCGAGCATCTTCATACGCTTCTTGCCGGCCTTCTGCTTTTCGAGCAGCTTACGCTTACGGGAGATGTCGCCGCCGTAACACTTGGCGAGCACGTCCTTACGCAGGGCGCGGATGGTTTCGCGTGCGATGATTCGAGAACCGATGGCAGCCTGGATGGGAATCTCGAACTGCTGGCGCGGAATGAGCTCACGCAGCTTCTTGGTCATCATCACGCCATAGCTGTACGCCTTGTCACGGTGCACGATAGCGCTGAACGCATCGACTTTCTCGCCTTGAATAAGGATGTCGACCTTCACCAGATCGGCGGACTGTTCGCCATCCTCGTGGTAGTCGAGCGACGCATACCCCTTGGTACGGCTCTTCAGCTGGTCGAAGAAGTCGAAGACGATTTCGGCGAGTGGAATACGGTAATGCATTTCCACACGGTCGGCGGAAATGTATTCCATGGTGCCCATCTGGCCACGGTGGTCTTGGCACAGGTCCATCACCGCACCGATGAAATCCTTCGGCGTGATGATGTCGGCGGCAACCATCGGTTCGACGATCTTCTTGATCTTGCCTTCGGGGAATTCGCTCGGATTGGTGACGCGATGCACGGAATTGTCTTCCGCGGTGACCTCGTACGGCACGTTCGGCGCGGTGGAGATCAGGTCAAGGTCGAATTCGCGGCTCAAACGTCGGTGACGATCTCCATGTGCAGTAAGCCCAGGAAGCCGCAACGGAAGCCGAAGCCCAACGCCACGGAGGTTTCCGGTTCGTAGATGAGGCCGCGTCGTTGAGCTTGAGCTTGTCAAGCGCCTCGCGCAGTTCCGGATATTGCGCGTTGTCGATTGGGAACAGGCCGGCGTAGACCATTGGTTGCGGATCACGGTAGCCTTCGAGCGGCTCGGTAGCCGGATTTATGGCGGAGGTGATGGTGTCGCCCACCTTGGACTGGCTGACGTCCTTCGCTCCGGTGATCACATAGCCGACCTCTCCTGCGCCAAGCGCCTTGGTGGGCATCATGTCGGGCTGATCACGCCGATTTCGATGGGGTCATGCGTCATGCCGATACCCATCATGTGCAGTTTCTCGCGCGATTTCAGTTCACCGTCGACCATACGAATGTAAGTGACGATGCCACGATAGGAGTCGTATACGGAGTCGAAAATGAGCGCGCGGGCAGGCGCGTCCGGGTTGCCCGTCGGCGCGGGCACTTCGGCGACGATACGGTCGAGCAGTTCGGCGACGCCTTCTCCGGTTTTGCCGGAGACGCGCAACACGTCGGACGGGTCACAACCAATCAGGCCGGCGATTTCCTCGGCATGCTTGTCGGGTTCGGCGCTGGGCAGGTCGATTTTGTTGAGCACGGGGATGATGGCCAGATCATGGTCGATGGCCATATACAGGTTGGACAGCGTCTGCGCTTCAATGCCCTGCGTGGCGTCGACAAGCAGCACCGCACCCTCGCATGCGGCCAACGCTCGGGACACCTCGTATGTGAAGTCCACATGGCCGGGGGTATCAATCATGCCGAGTGTGTATTCGGTGCCGTCAACCGTCCACGGCACGCGCACGGCCTGCGATTTGATGGTGATGCCGCGTTCCTGCTCGATATCCATGCGGTCGAGGAAGCGATCGCGCATCTCGCGCTCCGGCACGATGCCACTCAACTGCAGAATACGGTCCGCCACCGTTGATTTGCCGTGATCGATATGCGCGATGATGCAAAAGTTGCGGATCAACGACTGATCGGTGTACCCGGGCTGATTATGCTGTTGGCCCACGCCATCCTCCTCTGGAAATATTCGACGCAAACGATTCTAACTGGTAGTGTCGGCATGTCCTTCCGCGACACTCTTATACGCATTGGCGATTTATCCGCGTGCCATGTTATCATCATCGTTTGTATGTCTTATAGCAAACGTCGTTTGGAGAAATAGTGGCAAACATCAAGTCGCAGAAGAAGCGCGTTCTCACCAACGAGAAGGCGCACAAGCGTAACGTGGCCGTGAAGTCCAGCCTGAAGACTGCGTTCGCGCCACCCGCGAAGCCATCGCCGCTGGCGATAAGGCCGCCGCCGAAGCCGCCTACAAGGTCGCAGCCCAGAAGCTCGACAAGGCCGCCGGCGCTGGCGTGATCCACAAGAACCAGGCTGCCAACCGCAAGTCCGGTCTCGCTGTGGCCATCAACGCTCTCTGAGTTTTCGTAACTCACAGCTTGTAAGAAGCCCCGCAGGAAAACCTGCGGGGCTTCTTCTTTTTTACATTTCGTACTCTGTTGAAAATGCTCACTTACGCTTGATATCGTCATCATTCCGATCGGGATGGATGACCGGACGTTTGAGATATTTGGCTTCGCTCGGCAGGTAGGTGTTATGCCTGGCCAAAGCCCCCGGCAATTGAATGTCGAAAAACACGGAGATAAGCCGCATGGCCACCATCAGCACCACAATCAGCACATCAAGCAAGACTTCGGCGGGAAAACTGACGATTCCCTCGTTCACTCCTTTACATACGAGTACCGTCAATACGCATCCAACGGCTGAAGGCACCGCGTACCAATGCTTGTCGCGGATCACCATGGGCACCTCGTTGATGAGCATGTCACGGATGAGTCCGCCGCCAAGTGCCGTGAACATGCCCAGGAACACTGCCGTGGTGCCGGACATGTGGTACATCATGGCTTTGGATGTGCCGTTGACGGCGTAAAGACCCAATGCCAGCGCGTCCAATGACAGCATGGACCATTTGAGCTTGTCGACTTCGGGATAAATGATGGCTACGGCCACAGCTGCGAGCAGTGCGGTGATCACCAGCCCTTTGTCGGAGACGCTGCGGGAGGAAGCGCTCCGAGCAGCACATCACGAATGATGCCACCACCCAATGCGGTGAGCCATGTGGTGACGAGAATCGCAAAAATATCATAGCCTTTGCGTACGGCGGCGAGCCGCCGACCATGCCGCAGCAGAAGGTCGCCAGATATTCGATACCTATGAAGAAGCCGTTGCTTTCCAGCGCCACTTCCATGGCCACTCCCCTTCCCTCACATATTTCTTTTCCAACCAGCTGTTAAAAATAGCACAATATGGGGCAAGAGCTGCAATAAAAGAGCCGGAGGGCGGCACGTACATTGCCAGACCATGTGAATTGGCCTGAAGCACGCGCCACCCTCGGCGGCCATTACAGCTATATGTCAGCTAATAATCGCTAACGGGAAAATCAGCAGACCTTCCACATCCAGTTGTGTGGGTCTTCGATCTCGCCAAGCTGGATGCCGAGCAGCTGGTTGCGCAGTGCGAGGGTGAACTCGCCGGAACCGCCGTCGGCGACGGTCACATCGAACTTCTCGGACTTGAAGCGACCGATCGGGGTGATGATGGCGGCGGTACCGCAGGCGAACACCTCGGTGACTTCGCCGGACTTGATGTCCTCAAGCAGCTGGTCCAGAGCGATCATGGTCTCGACCACGTCGTGGCCGTTGTCCTGGATGAGCTGGATCAGGGAGCGGCGGGTCACGCCCGGCAGGATGTTGCCGGTCAGGGACGGGGTTTCCACGTGGCCGTCCTTGTGCACGACCATCATGTTCATGCCGCCAAGCTCCTCAAGGTAGGTCTTGGTGGCGGCGTCGACGAAGCACACCTGCTGGCAGCCGTGGTCGATGCCGGTGTACTCACCAAGCAGGGATGCGGCGTAGTTGCCACCGCACTTGGCGAAACCAGTGCCGCCAGGGCCGGTGCGGAACCACTTGTCTTCAACCAGATGCTGACCGGCTTCACGCCGCCCGGGAAGTACGGTCCGGACGGGGAGGCGATCACGCAATAATCCACTTCCTGCGGAGCGCGCACGCCAAGGAACGGCTCGGAAGCGAACATGAACGGACGCATGTACAGCGTGTATTCGCGACGGGACGGAACCCAGTTCACATCGCGCTTGACGAGGGCGGCGACAGAGCCGATGAAGTCGTCGATCGGCAGCTCCGGCAGGTACAGACGCTTGGCGGAGTTCTGGAAACGCTCGGCGTTCGTATCCGGACGGAACAGCCAAGTGGAGCCGTCGGCGTGACGATAGCCTTCAGACCTTCGAAGCATTCCTGGGCGTAATGCAGAACAGATGCGCCCGGGTCCATCTTCAGCGGCGCGTACGGCTCGATGCGGCGGTCCGACCAGCCTTCACCCTTGGTCCAGGTCATGTGGGCCATGTTGTCGGAGAAGACCTGACCGAAAGCCGGCTTGTCGATGAGTTCGGCACGCTTGGCGTCGGATGCCGGGTTGTCGTTCGGGAGCACGGTGAACTTCTCGGCGAGCTTGTCAAGCTCCGCCGGATCGTGATGATTCTGTTCAGTCATTCTTTACTTCTTCTAGTTGCATCAGCCGCCCGAAGGCGGCCAGCGGTTGTTGTTGTTTCCAGTGCTTGTGGCACCGGGTTCTGGTAAGTACTTTCTCACACCATAAACGCTTTCGATAACCGGCGTTCGCGATATGAGATAGCAAGAAACATAAGGAAACGCAAAGGTCCCCACGTGTTTTCACACACAGGGACCTTGTACTACCGATATGGCAGGCATATCGGAATCAAATCAGCTTGAGCAACGCTCTCACTCAGCGTCAGCAGCCGGAGCGGCAGCGGCGTCAGCAGCCGGAGCAACCTCCTCCGGAGCAGCGTCTTCCGGAACCTCAACGGTGACGACGGACTCTTCCGGATCCTCGACATCGAGTACGACGCTTCCGGCAGCACGACGTCCTTGGCGAAGACCTTGGAACCATCGGTCAGGCCATCAACGTTGACCACGATCTTCTCCGGCAGGTTGGCGACATCGGCGCGGACCTTGAGCTCCTGGATGTCGACGAATGCGACAGCAGCGCTTCGGGGTGCCTTCGACGAACACCGGCACCTCGACGTCGATCTTCTCGCCGGCCTTGACCTCGTAGAAATCGACGTGCTCGACGATGCGCTTCACCGGGTTGCGCTGGACGTCCTTGACGACGGCCATCTTGGTCTCGTCACCATACTTGATGGTGAACAGGGCGTTGGTGTGACGCAGAGCCAGAGTGGTCTCCTTCATCGGCAGCTGCACGAAGGTCGGATCCTCGCCGCCGGCGTAAACGGTGGCCGGGATGAGGTTCGCGACGCGCATGCGGCGGGCAGCACCCTTGCCGAACTCGGTACGAGCAGCACCTTCAAGAGTGATGGTGGTAGCCATAATCAATATCTCCTTGATACATCGTTCTTATGTTTCGGCGCACCGACGAGCCGCATAAAAAACCCAAGGAGTTTCATATCATACGCCAAGTCGATAACGGAGGCGGAACCTCCCTCGCCAAGACAACAGTTATCTAGTATACATGGTGCGCTGACATTTCCCTGCAATCAGAGGAGCAAGGTGCATAAAACGCGGACTATGCGCAAACCCACGTACAATCGTAGTCAGACAAGCACCAACCAGTGGTAAGGAATCAGAAAATGGCAACGACGCATGACCATTCCGCGCTCATCCGCAACATTCAGCTCGCGACTGGCGTCACGACCGTCGCAGCGACGGGATTGCTCGCGGCGTCAGCACATATGCTGTTCCGCTTTGCCATCGACACGCAGTGGAAGCATCCATTTTCCATCAGGCGCTGATCGCTCCGGATCGCGAGGGAAAGATGAACCAAGGCGAGGCCAAAGAGGCCGAGCAATGGTTTTCCGAAACGAAACAGCCGGTATCCATCACCAGCCGCGATGGGCTTAAGCTGCATGGCTGGCTCTTCGATCCGGATTGCATCGACCCGACGCCGCATATATATGCCATCTGCGTGCATGGCTATACCGGAGCCCCTGAAGAACAAGCCAAATGGGCACACCGCTATGCCCGCATGGCTTCACCGTCCTCGCACCATCCCAACGGCCCAGGATCTGAGCGAAGGACGATATGTAGGCATGGGATGGTTGGAGCGCAATGATCTGCTTGATTGGATACGGCTGATTGTGGATAGCGACGATCAAGCACGCATTCTCCTATTCGGAGGATCCATGGGAGCCACGACGGTGATGATGACGACCGGCACGCCGGAACTGCCACGCAATGTCATCGCGGCAATCGCCGAAAGCGGATACACTTCCGCCCGCATGGAATTCATAGACAGCGCGCGAGGCATGTTCCACATGCCAAAGCTTCTCGCCTCGGCATGTGTGGACGCGGCGGGTCTGATCTGCAAGCGCCGTGCCGGCTATGATTTCACCGAAGCGTCCTGCATACCGTCATTGCGGCATACGGTCATTCCGATGCTGTTCATCCATGGAGGAAAGGACCGCATGGTCAGCCCACGTTTCCTCGACATGAACTACAACGCCTGCTCCAGCATCGACCGCGAACGTCTGCTGGTTCCGGACGCCGATCATATGGAAAGCTCCGCCGTGGATCCGAAACGCTACTGGGACACCGTATACGGATTCATCCGTCGTTCATTCAAGATCTGACAGCCGAACCCCAAAAAATATAAGCGGTAATGGAAACGCCTCCGGCGAAAGATGGCGCCCCTCACCGCCCGAAGTTCTCAAGACATGCCCGATGCCCGTTCCGTCAGTGCCGTTCTCCCGGATTGCATATCTGCATGGCGGCGCCATCCTCCATAATATGGAATCCATGCTTCTCATAGAACGTGGCATTCTTGCTTTCCTCAGGCATAACCTCGATATACAGGTAATCGTGGTACCGCTGCTTGACCATGCCGACAAGATGTCCGGCAATGCCGCGCCCTTGGTATTCAGGATCGACCAGCACATAGTGCATGTATGCCACCATCTCCGTGTCATCAAGCACTCGCACCAGACCCACCAGACGTTCGCCATCCCATGCGCTGAATACGGTGGATGACCCCATCAACGCCTTATGCAACCGTTCAGGATATTGACCGGACACCCAGCCGACTGAAAGAAACAGTCGCTGGGTCTGTTCCTTGGTGAATTTCTTTTCATCCGTATATGTGATAACCATATGGCAAGCATAGAATTGCCGGTATGAAACCGTCTCCTTCTATCTTTGCATACGAAACACAAGTGTCTCGGCCACTCCCCTCATGTATCGAAGTGCGCGGAGCCCACGTACATAATCTGAAAGACGTCGACATCGACATCCCGCTCAACAGCATGGTCGGCATAGCCGGAATCTCAGGCTCAGGAAAAAGCTCCCTCGCGCTTGGCGTGCTGTACGCGGAGGGATCACGACGCTATCTGGAAGCGCTATCGACCTATACAAGAAGACGTATGACCCAGGCAAGCCGCGCAACCGTCAACGAGGTGCGTCATATTCCGGCGGCATTGGCACTGCATCAGCGTCCATCAGTGCCTGGAGTCCGTTCCACGTTCGGCACAATGAGCGAACTGCTCAACAGTCTGCGCCTCCTGTTCTCCCGGATCGGATCGCACGTGTGCGAACACTGCGGAGCACGCAACCAACCCACGATGAACGTTGCCGCCGAGCTTCCGATGCATTGCACGTTCTGCGGCGGACTCATGCATCCGCCATCAGCGGAGGATCTCGCATTCAACGCCGCGGGCGCGTGTCCGACATGCTCAGGCACCGGAATCATGAGGGAAGTCGACCGTTCCGCCTTGGTACCGGATGAGTCGAAAAGCATTGACGAGGGAGCCGTGCTGCCGTGGGGATCGTTGATGTGGGATTTGATGAAGCAAGTATGCGGGGCCATGGGAGTACGTACCAACGTACCGTTCAACCAACTCACCGAACAAGAACGAGATATCGTGTTCGCCGGCCCAGCCATCAAGAAGCACATCCTATACAAGCCGAAAAAAGGCGACGATTTCGCCGAACTCGACTTCACGTACTACAACGCCGTATACACCGTGGAGAACGCCCTCACCAAAGCCAAGGACGAAAAAGGGCTTAAACGTGTTGCGAGGTTCCTCAAAGAGCGTCCCTGCAGCGATTGCGGAGGGACCAGACTTTCCGAACGCGCCCGCCAGCCACGTATCAGAGACATCAATCTGGCTCAGGCAACCGCGATGTCTCTGGACGCACTCGTTTCCTGGGTAGGTCCGTGCCGGAATCGCTGGAACCACATATGCACACCATGGCGAGCGCCATCTGTGAATCGTTCCTCAATACGTCACGGCGTTTATTGGAACTCGGTCTCGGGTATCTGTCCTTGGACCGCGCCGGAGCCACGCTGTCCACCGGCGAGCGCCAACGCGTGCAGCTTGCCCGCGCCGTGCGCAATCGCACCACAGGCGTGTTATATGTGCTGGATGAGCCGTCGATTGGGTTGCATCCCGCGAATGTCGACGGACTGCTCGGTGTCATGCGTGACCTGGTGGCTGATGGCAATTCCGTGGTAGTGGTCGATCATGACACTCGGGTGCTGGCCGAAACCGATTATCTCATCGAGATGGGGCCAGGTGCCGGCGCAAAGGGCGGTCAGGTGATTGCGCAGGGAACGGTGCCGCAGGTGATTGATACCCGCGAATCGCGCATCGCGCCGTTCCTTGCCCAGGGTGGCAACGTTCATGACCGTGTGCGTGACAACATTGACGCCCATGAAATCTTCTCCGCAGGACGAATTCATATGGAAACCGACCGTCTGCATACCGTCGGCCCGTTATCGGTAGATATTCCCCGTGGACGGCTGACCGCCGTAACAGGGGTATCCGGTTCCGGCAAGACGACGATGGTACTGGAGATGTTGATGCCCGCTTTGCAGTCGCGGATCGACAGGTCGCCGCAGCCGACGCAGGTGCGGCTCCTCGAGGCGGACGGTGTGTCCAAGGCACATCTTATCGATGCCACGCCTATCGGCGCGAACATACGTTCCACCGTCGCTACATATTGCGGCGTCCATGACGATCTTCGACGCGCGTTCGCAAAAACAGATGCTGCGCGGACCATCGGTCTGAAAGCGGGGGCATTCTCCTATAACACTGGCAAGCTGCGTTGCGCGACGTGCGACGGCACGGGATCGATTTCGCTCGACGTGCAGTTCCTGCCTGACGTCGATATCGAATGCCCGGCATGCCATGGCTCGCGGTATTCCGATGCAATCGCCGAGCTGAAGCTCCCCTGCACCGACGGAGTGGCGTATTCGATGCCGCAGTTAATGACAATGACCGTCGACGATGCCATGCCTGTCTTACGAGATGTCAAACCGATCCAAACGAAGCTTGCCACGTTGCATGAATTGGGTTTGGGCTATCTTGCGTTGGGCGAGCCAACTCCCGCGCTGTCGGGCGGTGAGGCCCAGCGTTTGAAATTGGCCAGCGAGATGGGGCGGAAACAGCATGATGCGGTATTCGTGTTCGATGAGCCGACAATCGGCTTGCATCCGCTTGATGTTCGCGTGCTGCTGCACGTGTTTGATGAACTTGTAGCGAATGGCGCGACGGTGGTCGTCATCGAACATGATTTGGACGTGATTGCCAATGCGGACTATGTGGTGGATATGGGACCGGGCGGCGGTGAAGCAGGCGGACGCGTAGTATGCGAGGGAGCGCCTTCTCGGATCGCCGCATGTCCGGAAAGCGTCACTGGACGATACCTACAATCGTCGCAATGCTGATATTGTCCCATCTTCGGGCATCTGCAGTCAGTCTGATGATGGGACAGGCAGTTCCCGCCATGCTTGAAGATGATGCAGCGCACGTACGATGTTGCATTGATCAAGTAACGTCCCTTCAGCGGCGCACATGGTGGGATACCACATGCGATGGCGGAGCGTGGCTTGTTTGCCAGTACCTTTGATGAGTTCGCCTTCATCAGAGGCATATTGAAAATGCAGATGACTGAGCAGTCCCCCGTGTCTGAGCACGGAGCGTTCAGGCATGGGCTCCATCGCGATGAGTACGGCGAAGGGATCGGAGGCACCGGCATCGCTAGCGTGGAACACATAGCAGGGTTTGCCTTCCAGCCCCTTGTCGTGCACATGATCGAGCCGATATTCATGTGTTGTGATGGGGGTGCGTTTTTCGTCCAGCCAAGTCAGGTTAAAGCCTGCGACAGCATCATCGTCGCCAACTGCGGACGGCTGCTCGATATGCCATCCACCAATGCGGAATCGCCACTCCTTGCCCGAGGTTTTGCAGGCTTTTGCCAGAAGCGTCGCGCATCGCCGAGCATCATGATCGCGAACAGCGGCTTGGATCGCATGGCTTTCGTCGAATCCTTCCAAGCCCGGTCAAGGTTCGGGTCATGATTGTTGATCAAATGTTCGAAGCTAATCCAGTCTCCCAGCCAATCGTTCACATTGAAGTCCATGCCAGACGATCCTCTTCTTCTCCCTGTTCGTTATGCAGTTCGTCTTCCAGCGCTATGATGCGGTCGCACCATAGCGCTGCAAGCTCATAATCATGTGTTACGACCAACACCGCTTTGCCACGGTCCGCGAGCTTTCGCAGAAGTCCGCCGACTTGGGTCATATGCAACCGGTCCAGTCCGCTGTCGGTTCGTCCAAAACAATGAATCGCTTATCGCTCATCAAAGCGCAGGCTATAGCCAGCCTCTGCTTTTGACCGCCGGATAAACTCATCGGGTGGCGCTGCACGGAATCCAATAGGTCGAGGTCTCGTAGCACAGCATCGCATCGGTCACGCACAGCGTCATCCATCCCATCAAGTCCCAGTAATGCCTCTTCCCGAACACTATCGGAGAAGAGCTGGTAATTGACGTCCTGCATGACGAGAAATCCGGCACGAGTCAAAGCGCCGCGGCTCGCTTTCGTCCCATTCAATAGCACCATGCCGTTCAACGGAGCGGCAAGACCGCATAGCGTACGTGCCAAAGTGCTTTTGCCAACCCCGTTCGACCCCATAAGGCCAAGAATCTCACCCTCGTGAATGTCGAAATCGGGAATATCACGTGCGAATACGGGTGTCTTGCGGCCTAGAAGTCCCCGCTTTGTATGGCCTACACTCAGGCCGCGCACACCAATGACGACCTGTCGCTTGTCCTCGTCGGGCGCAATGCCTCCATGTTGGAGTTTACGATGCACGGCAAGCCTGTATGGTCTGTCATCGAGGGCGCGCAATCCTAATGCCGCGACGCGCTGTTCGGACATCGCCAGAAAATCGGACGCCTCATATTCACCGAGAATCGTACCGTGATCGAACACTATGAAACGGTCCGCTAAATCCGCGCACCATGCAAGACGGTGTTCGGCAATGACGATGGTCATTCCATCAGCTCTCAATCGGGAGACCATGTCATGCAGCCTGCGAATCGCCACCATATCTAAATTACTTGTCGGCTCATCCATAACGATGAGTCCAGGAGCCAGCATGGTCGATGCCGCGACAGCAAGCTGTTGCTTCTGGCCACCTGAAAGCGTCATGATCCTACGACCTAATAGATGCCTGATGTGAAACTGCTCCGCGACATCATGCACGCGTTGCCGAATCCGCGCGGGAGACATGCCCGTATTCTCGCAGGGGAATGCCAGCTCATCGGTGGAATCAGCATTGAAATACTGCGTCTTCGGATTCTGGAATACGCTGCCCACCTGTCCCACATAGCTTTCCACAGGAGCCAATCCGGCGCGGATTCCGCACGTCATATGGATGCCCTGCAAATCGCCGGAATAGAAACCAGGTATCAGACCATTGAGCAAACGTGTGTACGTGGTTTTGCCACAGCCGCTTTGTCCACATAAGATGCAATCTCGCCTTGCGGTATGGCACAGCTGATGTCATTCAGCGCATCGACCTCAGCAGCTTCATCAGCATGATATGCGAATGAGCACCGTTGCGTCCATGCGACTATCCGATTGATATCACTTCCGATACTCACCATGCTCCTCCAATGCCCAATGCCAGAGGAACCGTGCAGATGACCATCCATGCCCAATCAATGCCATGCATGCGGATTTCGGTATGACATGTATGAGGCCCGCGAATGCCGATTCCTTTGGTCAGTGCGGCTACGGACAAATCCTGGGCGACCCCCGTAGCGTTCATCAACAACGGCATCAGGATGTATTCCAAAGACTGAGCCGGATGACGGAGCAGGGCGAATGTCCCTGGGCGATGCCACGTAATGCCATCGCGTCACGAATCTGATGGTAATCGTCATGGATTGTCGGGAAGAACCGGATGCACACCACACATGGAATCACAATCGTCTCCGGAATGCGCATGCGCCGCAGGGCACACACGAATTGACTGGCCGTAGTCGTGGTGAATGCGTATATGCCGGCAATCAGACAAGGCATCATCATCCGGATGCCGACACAAAGCAAACCAAGCATATGCAACCAGCTGCCGCCATCGTCAAGCGTCGATGCCCAAGTCCCCACTAGTAGCAATACATAGATGCAACCGAAGCGTACCGCAGCCGCCCATCGTCCCGCGCCGAGCAGTGCAGAAGAAGCAGCAATACTGTAAGCGACTCCACAACCACGTCGACATGGAAGAACAGCAACAGGTTGGCCAATGCCACTAGGTACAGTTTGGTTCTTGGGTCCAGGGCCATCAGATGATGCCGGTCTTCGCAAAATGCTTCTTCAGCATACGCTGCCCAAACCAGCCTCCGAGCAACGCACATACCAGTACCACTATCATGGCAATGAAAAACGTGCCGGTATTGACATGTGCGAACACACCATCGATATAGGACGAGTCCTTGCCACGGGCCTGCAGACTGGCCACATAGGCATCCTTCATGAACCACAACGGCAGAATCGGACCGGTCAGCCCATAGCAGAACACGACATAACTCGCCAGGATACCTGTCTTGCTCCGATAGTCCCCGGCGCGAGCGATGGCATCAGCGATGACCGGAAACACGATGCTCGCAGCAAGGGAAAGGATGAAATGTCCGGATACGAACAAGAACAATCCGACGACGATGCCCATCACGCTAATCGCGCCGAATTTTCCGACCTTGGCAACCAGGAGCATATATACGCAACCACAGATCAATGCGGCGACCGCAGGCAGAAGAATCATGCCGAATCCCATCAAAGCCACGGAACTGAACAGCGTGGCCACGGCGACCAGCACGAAATACAAGGCAGTGAACACACCTATCGTGATGAGATCGGGAATGGTCAGATGCCTCGACTTGGTCGACATGCCCTGCTGCGTCATGGTCAGTCCTTTCGATTGTCATGGGCGGCCAGCCACCAATGTATCGAGGAAACACGGAAAAGACAATAGTTTTTCCTCGTTTTCATGGAAAACTATCCAATCCGCGTCGCGGTAATCCATAAACCATCCATACCCAGAGACAATGAAACGACGCCCCGAGTCAACGTCCTCGCTCCAGTCTCAGACGACAAGGCAATATCCCAATGCCGCGGCCATCACAGGAACCACCACCGACGTCAGCACATATCCCACGAACACGGTGATCCGCCCACCACGCAACAACGTCACGGATTCGTTCATCATGGTGGAGAATGTGGAGAATCCACCAAGGAAGCCGGTCGCCAACATCACATGCGCGGGATCCGACAGAAACCGGCGTGAGTACAGACCTGCAATCACGCCTGCCAGGAATCCGGCAATACTGTTGATCACAAAGGTCGACAAAGGAAATGCCTTATGCCAAGAAGCTTTGATAACGGAATCACAAACATACCTTGCGGCGGCGCCGAGACCACCACACAGGCACACCGATACGGCGATGACCGCATTATTCATCAGTCCGCCTCCTTGCCCATGGCATGGCGATCACCATCGTTATGCTCAGTACCGGCAAACCGCAGCCCGACATGCGCGCCAACGTATGCCAGCAGACAGCCCACGATGAAGGTCGTGCAACAATACGCCGCACAATCCATGGCTTTGCGTCATGCAGCATAGTGAATTCCTCGAGGGCGAGAGTGGACATGGTGGACAATCCTCCACACATGCCCATGCCACATCCACGGTTCACATATTCCTTCGCGCGTCCCACGGTTCTGCGGGTTCCTCCCAGCCATGCCGAAAGCGCCGCGTATACGAAGCAGGCGGCCATATTCGCCGCGAATGTGCCGATATGGAATGCGCCGCAGTCGGGAATGACCGAACAAGCGTAGCGTAATGCGGTTCCGATGCATCCCCCAAGGAACACCACGCATATGAGATCGACTCGAATGATATGTTGTCGTGCCATGTATCTTCTTTCCAGCGAGGTGCCGAACCAATATGACAGACATGGAAGAATGGCGATGCCACAACCGCTGAAAGCCATAAGGTACAGCACACCCTATGTCGTAGGAACCATCAGCGGGTTTGCGGTTCAAGCCTGTAACGGCTTCAGGCGAGTCCCATCACCGCAGTCCAGTATATCCGGCACGCGAGGCCGTCCGTACCATCATTCACGATGCGGACAACTTCCCCGGACTACCGCAACGTACGATCCATAACCGTCGCCAATAGCGCGGCGACCCCCAAAACCGCAACTGTGATGCCAATGCCGTGGAGCCCTCCATCAGTGACCGTCTCACCGAAGAACACGCCACTCAATGAGGACGCACCGATAGACCCGATATAGATGGACGTGCGCAGCAGACCAGACGACGTGCCAATATGCTCGGATGCCGCTCGGCGATATAGCACGGTCTGACTGGTCGACATGCTGAGTCCCAACACCAGTCCCGCGACAGCGGAGGCGGTCAACGGCAATACGACCATGCCAGCGGATGACGTGCAAGCCAACAACATGCCCACCGCCACCATCGCCGAACAGCACACCATCAACGGCAGGCGCACTATCGGCTTCTTCGCGATGGATAACGAAGCCACTGTCGCCACCACCCCCATCGGAATGATGAACATGCCGGAAACACCGGCGTTCATATGGCAGGCATCCTCCAACCACTGGGGCAAGGCGTACATGACCACATAAGCGCCAAGCATGGTGAGCATCGCACGCAGAAAATTCAACGTCATCGCATTATCCGCCGCGAGTGAACGCACATCGACGAAAGGCGTTGCCGCATGCAACTCCCACGCGACAAAAGCCAACAAAGCGATGACAGTGACGCAACCGGACACCTTGTCGAAAGTAGGCAAACTCATAAGAACAATCAGCAGCGCGCTGATTGTGATGGAGAATAGCAACAGACCCATGACATCGAGATGCGCGATGAAGAAGGATACGGTCATGCGATGTTCATGCTTCGCATCGGGCTCGATGCTTGCCAATCCCAGCACAATCGTGATGATGCCGACCAACACGTTGACGAAGAAGGTGGAGCGCCATCCAAAAGGTGACCAACAGGCCGCCCAACGGTGGACCGACAGCGATGAGCACCAGTCCCACCATAGCGAGAATGGAAAGGACCAACGAAGGCGTTCCGCAATCCCATGCGATCAGCGTCTGCGAACCAGCAGCATGGCAGCAGGATAGCCACAGGATGTGCCCGCACCAATAAGCACACGCGACGTCAGCAGCACGCCGAGATTCGGGGCGAAACCACCCAGTAGTCCTCCAATCATGACCAATGCCGCACCGGCCATGAACACCGAGCGAGACCAATGATCTCAGAAAGCTTGCCCGCCGTCGGCTGCGCGATGGCACATGTCAGGTACAGCGCAGATATCAGCAGGGTCGCCCTTCCGGCATCAATCCGCAAATCATGTGAAATCGGTGCGAGCGCCGTCGAGATAAGCGTGCTGTTGACAGGGTTGAGACCGACCCCAAATATCATCGCCATGATGAAGGTCTTGGGAAACGCGGGAGTTTCTCTTGTCTTATCAGCCGTCTTCATCGCGTGTCGCCTCCCGTCGGCAGCGATTCCGTGGCGGCGATGCGTTCGATCAATGTGGTCGCAGCGGCGAGGTCCCCGCGCTCGCCGTCATCCAATGCATATTCGATGGCATGCGCCAGCCAAGTTGTTTGGCTAGCGGTTACGTGGGCGAGGAACGCATGTCCTTCATCGGTCAAGCCGACCAGTCGACGACGACGATCTTTCGAATCGGCATGCTGTGTGACATACCCTGTGGACCTCAGTAGTTCAAGACGCTGGGTGATGGCCTGTTGCGATACGTGTTCGTACGCGGCCAAAGTCGATACCGACAGTTCTCCCTCGGTATCCAGCCGCTTCAACATGGCAAGCTGCGAAGCGTGATGCCCCGTTCCGCGATGCCGGCCTCATGCTTCATCCGAGCTTGCAGCCTGCTGACCGCAATCGCCAATTCCATGGCGACATCCGATGTCGAATATTCGTCTTTCGTATCCATTTCGATTGCCTCCAGCTGGCCACCATAGCACTTACACAAGCTACTTGTGCAATCTGCTTGCGGATTTCCTCGCATGACGCCACTCGCCGCAAGGCTTCAAACCGTTATCGCCCTGAACAACAAAAAGGGCCATCCCACTTTGCAGGATGGCCCTCCATATAAGAACAACAGACCTCAGGCAAGTTTGCCGTAGCTTCGGCATCCACCGGCTCGAGCCATTCGTTGCTCATGGATGCCGGATCGCCCGCAGGGACCATGAAGCTAGATGCGAGCATGATTCGCCGGGGGCGGCGCCATGCCAGTGCTTCGTATCCGCGGGGATGCAGACGGCCTGCCCGGCCTTGAGCTCCTTTGGCTCCTGTCCCTCGATCTGGTAGTAGCCGCAACCGCCGACCGCGATGAGTACCTGCGCCGCGTTGTGATGGATGTGCCAGTTGTTGCGGCAACCCGGCTCGAAGGTCACGTTATGGATGGCAATCTGCGGAGTCTCGAGCACCGGAGCAAGGTAGCTCTGTCCCACGAAGTACTGCGCGAAGCCGTCGTTCGGTTCTCCCATCGGGAATGCGCTCGGATTTTCCATTGTCGACCCGTCCTTTCATTTATGCTCTGTACCGTTCCCTATTCAACGCCCGGCGAAAAAGAATGTCCAATGTGAGTATGGTATATCGTTCCATGCGTCGATTGCATATCAAACCATTCATGCGAGGTATTGGTTCTGCCAATCGAAACGGGATATGCTGACCTTCCGAACATCAACGGCAGAAGAGCTTCAGTATGACTGACATGAGCTACGCCCCACTGGGATGGTCCGGCATCCAAGTTTCCAAGGTCTGCCTTGGCGGTATGAGTTTCGGCAAGACCTCCCCGTAATTCCATCAGTGGACCATCGATGCCGACGCCACCGAACAGCCGTCAGTACAACATGGCGCTCACCCCATACTCCCCATGGCGTCCGGCCATCTGACCCATCCGTCCTGGGATTCCGATTCCAAACGCGGCACCACCGACGGCACCATGCGCAACAAGTACGATCAGGCACGTGCGCAGGATATGCCGATCATCGAACGCGTGCACGGGCTCGCGGAACGGCTCGGCGTGCCGATGGCGCGGATCGCCCTCGCCTGGCATTGGGCCAAGGACGTCACGGCACCGATCGTCGGCTGCTCGAAGACGGAGCGCGTGGATGATGTCATCGAAGCACTTGGAGTAAAACTCAGCGAATCCGACATCGCCTATCTTGAGGAGCCGTACACGGCGCATGAACTGGTCGGCCCATTGGCCAGGCCGGGCGAGCGCGCGCTGGCCGGCACCCTTGCGCCGACTCTGAAGGAGAAAGCCAAGTAGCGCCACACGTCGCCGGAAAGTGGCTAGCGCACCGGGATGCAGATCTCGGTCACGAACTGGGCGGGATCCGATGTCAACCCTTCATCGATCAACGCGATCTCACGTGAGAACCCGGTGATGTCGAGACCCTGCTCTGCGGTGTACCATATCAGCTCGCGATACCGGTCGGGGGCATCGCCATGACTCCCCCGGAACCGGATGCGCACGCAATCGGTCTCCGGCAATGCCACGGTGTCGCCCTCATATTCGTCCTCGTCGTCAAGCAATAGGAACACCAACCCGTAATCGGCATATCCGCCCTGTTCCAACGATTCCTTGTCAATGCCGACGCCGACCTTGCCGAGGAAGACCAGCGAATCCTTCTGATGCTGCTCCAGCTTGCGGATCGAATATTCCAGGCCGAGATACGAGTCGACCTTCGGTGAATCCCTGATCCAGACGATCCTGCAGGCGGGTTGCCGCACAACACGTATCACGTCGAATTCGGACTGCTCAGCGTCCCGCAGCCGCTCCAAGCGATGGTCGATCTTCCGCTGGACCATTTCCAGCTCATGCTGTTTGCGCTCGATCAGGGCTTTCTGTGCAACAAGCTTGTCCTCGATGACATGCACGTCGCGATTGTGCAGGAACTCGGCTATCTGCGTCAACGGCATATCCAGCACACGCAGGTACCGGATTGTGTTCAGCACCTCGAACTGCTTGGCACCGTAATACCGGTACCGGTGCGCGGGTCGATATATTCGGGTTCCAGCAAGCCGCAACGCTCATAATGCCGAAGCGTGCCCAGCGACACATTGAACATATCTGCAACCTTGCCTATACGGAACAGTCTGCCGCCACCCGGCAAAGCGTCGCGCCCTCCACTTCGCTCACTCGCCGTCATGCACGCGCCTTCTCCGAAATTACGCCGTGACGCTTGAGCCACGCGTAGAAGCCAAGACAGATCAGCACGGAAAGCAGCGATCCGGCGGGCGCGGCGACGCCCATGGGGAACAAGGTGTTCGGGAACAGCTTGGATGCCAGATACGCCCCGGGCACACGGACCAGGGTGATGGCCACGATATTGTGGATGAATCCGATATAGGAGCGCCCGCATGCGGCGAAGAAGCCGCTGAAGCAGAAGTGGATGCCCGCGAAGATGCTGTCGACGATGTAGCTGCGGATGTACTGTGTTCCCAGCAGGATTACCGTCGCATCGGTGGTGAACAGGCCGACGATGGAGCCCGCCGTCAGTTCCACCACAATCGATATGACGATGCCGTAGACGACGGTGATCGCGGTGGCGTATCGCAGTGTCTTCGTCGCTCGCTCCATCCTGCCGGCACCGATGTTCTGCGCCGAGACGGCGGATACCGTGGCCAGCATGGACGACGGTACCAGGAACAACGCGCTGATCACCTTTTCGACGACGCCGACAGCTGCCGCATCGTTCAGGCCACGGTAGTTGGCGATGACCGTGATGATGATGAAGGCGATCTGGATGCAGCCGTCCTGAACCGCCGTCGGCACTCCGATGCGAGAATGCCGCGGAGCATGGCCCTATCGGGGCGAAGATCGCCGAACTTCAGTCTGATGCCCGTACGCCGGCGGCGAATCGCCACCAATGTCACGGTCACACTGATGGCCTGCGCCAGTGTGGTGCCCAATGCCGCGCCCGAGGGACCAAGACGCAGCCAGCCCATAAACAGGTAGTCGAACACGATGTTGCAGAAGCATGCAACCGCAATGAAATACATGGGGCTTTTCGAATCGCCCATCCCACGGAACACCGAGCTGATAATGTTGTACGCGACGATGAACGGGATGCCGATATAGCAGATGGTCAGATACTGCGCGGTTCCCTCGACGGCTTCGACTGGCACGCCGATCAGCGAGATGATGTTGTGCACGTTCAACAGCAGAACGACCGTCAGCGCCAACGCGATTCCTGCGAACAGCGTGATGACGTTGCCGATGGCCTTGGCCGCACGGTCGAGCCTGTTCGCGCCGACCGCACGGCCGATGGTGACGGTCGCGCCCATGGCAAGACCCACGATGACCACGGTGAGCATGTACAGCACCTGGCTGCCGTTCGCCACCGCGGTGATGCCGTCGATGCCGATGAACTGTCCGGCGATGAACAGATCGGCCATGCCGTACAGCGTCTGCAGGAAATACGACAGCAGATACGGCAACGCGAAGGTGACGATCGTTCTGAACACGCTTCCCGTTGTCAGGTTCTTTCCCATGGGTTGTCTCTTATCCTCCCGTTTCGGCCTATGTCTTCCAGCAGGAAGGCTAAACCTTACAATGGTTGTAGAGTCAATCCCAAAGCATTGTCATGTCCAATATGCGGAAAACCGTCTTTCACCCCATGACCGGAGCGGTGGCTTCGTCTTCCCCGTCCGGCTCGTCGGCGAGACCCATGAGCTCTCCCATCTTGTCCGCGTACACGCCCGTCTCATGCATGAGCAGGGCCCGCACTGCCCGAAGCGATTCGCGATCCCGAGGAAGACGGTACAAGCGATGGTCGCGGCCATTCGCCAAGCTTTTCATAGTTGTCCAACATGCGTTTGCGATCCTTGTGCGAAGCGAGCATCGCATCCATGCGATCCTCCGGTTCGGCGAAAAAGATATATCCGGCAAGGGTAAGCAGCAGACCAGCCTTCCTCACATTGCGTGCCTGGCTGTCAAGTTCTTTGACACCATTCTCGAACATGGTTCGATCACGCAGTCTGAAGCCTTCCTGAGAAGACCCGAAGCCGACGGCCCCATAAGGGAGATGGCAAGGTCATGCAGATAGAGCGGGTCTTTCCATATATCCTCCACTTCATATACGCCATTGTCCTCGATCTCGGCCAGTAGTTGGGCGACGGGCTTAGTGTTCTCATCCCACAGATTCCGATATGCCTCCACAATGTGTTCGGCGTCATACAGATATCTGGCATCGAGGCAAGCCGGATATTCCAATGAGCTGGTGACGCTCAGATCCACAGAACAGGCATATTCCAGATCCGCCTTGATCCGCATATCCTGCAACTGGGCGCATACATGCCTGTATCGGAAATCGGGATCACATCCCAATTCGACCACTTTCGGATCATCGCGGAGCATACACATACCCAATCCCCCATAAGCGAGAACCATCAGCGCCGCATCAGCGGCCCTAGGCTCGCCCCCTCCCCATCGCAACAGAGTGTATGCGGCCAGACGGTAGGTCTGTCGCAGGTATTCCATCATGCATTCGAGCCGTTTCCTCCTTCCGCCTCCGCTCTTCTTCCCCTTGGTCTTTTTCCTTCGGAACACCTCACGTGTATCGAACAGACCAAGCTGGAACGGCATCCTGTTGCTCGGCCGATGCGTCGCCACCGCGACGGAAGCATCATTAATCATTTCATACAGCCATGCGCTCATGCCGTATTTACGAACCACATTGCGGCATCCGGTCAGGAATTCGGCATCATAGCCTATTTGGAACCGATCCAATATGATCATATCCATGTCGAGGTTCACCGGCCATGACGTGCCGCCGAACAAGTCATCCGCAAGCTCGTGCACCACGTCATCGAACAGGGAAAGCGGACCTTCCATATCGTGTTCGAGACGTATCCGATCAAGGTCCGCGAAACAACGCCCCGAGCTGTACCGGTCGAAGCGCTCGATCAGCCGATCCATCGTTTGCAGGAAAGCCTGTTCGTCCATATTGAATGGCGTGGCCACGGCAACTGTCATATGCAACTCCTTCGTCGTAGAGATGCACCTACTGTCGCATATCCGTCCACCTCTCCGTCACAATCCTTTGAAAAAAGTGAATAAGTGGACAATTTCCACCTATCCACACCCCCATACCTGTCTGTGGACAACTTGCGCAATAACAAAAGGCCCTTCCTCCAAAAAGAGGAAGGGCCTGATCTTCGCGTAGGCGACGAGCCGGTCCGTCAGTTGATGAGTTCCTTGACCGCTGCGATGACGGCCTGCAGACTCGCCTTGGCGTCACCAAACAGCATCTGCGTGTTGTCTTCGAAGTACAGCTCGTTCTGGATGCCGGCATAACCGGTGCCACGGCCACGCTTCATGACCACCACGTTCTGCGCCTTGTCGACGTCGAGAATCGGCATGCCGGAAACCGGGGTGCCCGGCTTGCGGGCGGCCGGATTGGTCACGTCGTTGGCGCCGACCACCAGAGCCACGTTGGCCTGCGGGAACTGCGGATTGATGTCATCCAGGTCGACGAGCTCCTCATACGGGACGTTGGCCTCGGCGAGTAGCACGTTCATATGGCCAGGCATACGGCCTGCCACCGGATGGATGGCGTAGGAGACTTCGACACCATGGTCCTTGAGCAGGGTGCCAAGGTCAGCGAGCTCACGCTGGGCCTGGGCCTGGGCCAGACCGAAGCCCGGCACGAAGATGACCTTCTCTGCGTAGACGAGCTGGACGGCCAGATCGTCGGCGGAGGTTTCCTTCATGGTGCCCTCCAGCCCCTCTCCGGCGCCCGCCGCAGAATTGGAGCCGCCGAAGCCACCAGCCAAGACGGACAGCAGCGGACGGTTCATAGCCTTGGACATGGCGATGGACAGGGTCACGCCCGCCGCACCGACGAGCGCGCCGGCCACGATCAGGGCGATGTTGTTGATGGCCAGACCGGACATGGCCACTGCGGTGCCGGTGCAGGCGTTCAACACGGAGATGACGACCGGCATATCAGCGCCGCCGATCGGGATGACGAACACGAGGCCGTAGCACAGGGCGAACACGGTGGTCAGGATCGACCAGAGCAGACGCTGGTTCGGCTGCACGCACAACATCACGAAGGACACGATGGTGAGCACGACGAACAGGATGTTCCAGAAACCTTGCCCGGCAGGCTCAGCTTCTTGACCACTTGATGCCCTGCAGCTTGCCGGCTGCGATCAGCGAGCCGGAGAAGGTGACGGAGCCGATCATGATGCCCAGACCCGCGGTGATGAGCACCACGATGGATGGGGTTTCGGCGGAGGTCAGGATGTCGTTCAATGCCACGAGCGCGGCGGCGCCACCGCCCACGGTGTTGAACACGGAGACCAGCTGCGGCATGTCGGTCATCTTGACCTTCTTGGCGGAGACCACGCCCGCCACGGCGCCGATGACGATGCGACAATCAGCACGATGACTGCGACGCCATGCTTGAAACCGTTGGAGGCCTCACCTGCGAACAGCACGATGAAGGCCATGGCCACGGCGAACACCATGCCGATGGCGGAGACCATGTTGCCCTTGCGGGCGGTCTTCGGGGAGTTCATCAGGTGCAGGCCGATGACGAACATCACTGCGGCCAGCAGATAGACGAACCATTCGATGACGCCGAGCGGCGTGCTCAGCATTTCGGCCAGGTACCCATTTACTTGGCCTCCTCTTCCTTCTTCTTGCCCTTGTCGGACTTGAACATCTCCAGCATGCGGTCGGTGACGACGTAGCCGCCGACGACGTTCATCGTGCCCAGCACGGCGGCCAGGAAGATGAACACCCAGGCGAGCGGACTGGTGGCGTGCGCGGCGACGATGACGACGCCCGCGATGACGATGCCGTGGATGGAGTTGGCGCCCGACATCAGCGGGGTGTGCAGGGTGGCGGGCACCTTGCCGATGACCTCGACGCCGATGAGCAGCGCGAGGACGAACAGTGTGATCGCAACGACGATATCCATTGCTTTACTCCTCTTCCTTCTTGGCTTCCTCGCCGCGGCCGGCCACGACCATGGCGTTGTCGAGCTCTTCGTTCAGGTCGATGGCGAGCTTGCCGTCACGCACGAAATGCGCCAGCACGTCGGCCACGTTGCGGCTCAGCAGGTTGGATGCGGTGGTGGACACGCCGCTGGCCAGATACGGGGCGCCGATGATGGTCACGCCGTTGTCGGTGACCTGGGTGCCGACGGAGGAGCCTTCGACGTTGCCGCCAAGGTCGCTTGCCGCGCAATCGACGATGACGGCGCCACGATGCAGACCGGCCACACCGGCCTTGGTCAGAAGGACCGGAGGCTTGCGTCCCGGCACTTTGGCGGTGGTGATGACGATGTCGAAGCCGGCGGCCTTCTGATCGACCGCGGCCTGTTGCTGGGCCTGCTCTTCGGCGCTCAGCGCGCGTGCGTAGCCGCCTTCGCCCTGGCCCTTGGAGAAGTCAAGACCAAGGTCGAGGAACTTGGCGCCCAAGGATTCGACTTCGCCCTTGGATGCCGGACGCACGTCGTACGCGGTGACGACGCGCCGAGACGCTTGGCGGTGCCGATGGCCTGCAGGCCGGCGATACCGGCGCCAGAATAAGCACCTTGGCCGGGCGGATGGTGCCAGCGGCGGTGGTCATCATCGGCAGGAAGGAACCGTACGCGTTGGCTGCCACGATGGCGGCCTTGTAGCCCATCACGGAGTTCTGCGACGTCATTTCGTCCATGGACTGCGCGGAGCTCAGCTGACGCGGCAGCTTTTCCATGGCGACGCCGACCAGACCGGCCTTCTCGATCGCGGCGACGTAATCGGCATCGGTGAACGATCCCAACATGCCAATGATCCATGTGCCTGCTTGACGCGGGCGAGCAGCTCATTGCTTGGACGATCCACAAAACCCAGCGCGTCGGCGCGTGCGATCACATCGTCGGCGGAGAGACCTGCGCGCCCGCCTTCGTATAATCTTCATCAACGTAGTGCGATGCGACGCCCGCACCGGACTCAATCAGACATGTAACACCTGATTTACGCAACCTCGTTACGATATCCGGTGTCAGAGCAACACGGGACTCGTGTTCGGAAGTCTCGTTGAGAACTCCGAAGACCACGGTGGCTTCAGCTTTTTCAGCCATAGGTGCCCTTTCTTCCTCGTTAAAGAAATCTAATGAACAGATACAGCGCCCAAGTGTAACGTACACGGCAACATCGCGGCCGCAATCGTTCATCTTTCGAATCACGGGCTGTATCCGGCATGCGCCGCCCGTTTCCCTGATGGCCTGTCACCTTACGCTACCGTAAGGTGACGTGTCGCGCGCGACGGGCTATCATTCCTTCTTTAGATACCGTTTATATACGTAGGAGAGTCACGTGTCCATCATCACCTCGTTGAACAAGCAGGCCACTAATCTCGCAAGGAAGGCGTTGCGCTTGGGCAACGATTTCGTGCACCCGGTCAGCGACGATTCCGGCAATACACCGGATTACAACGACCCGAACAGCATCCTCTCCCCCGATGGCCATATCGAGCTGCCGCACACCGCTGAATGGGGACCGGGATACCCGTCCACCACGTTCCTTGACCCTGAAACCGGACTGTTGACCACGAAGACAGAGGCAATCCGCCGCTAGACGAAGGCACCTCCATCTACGATATCTACGCCGACCGCGCCGCTCGTATGGGCGACGAACCATTGTACACGTTCAAGCAAGATGGCGATTGGCACACCAAGACCGCAAATGAGACGCTCGCCGACATCCGCGCCGTCGCGAAGGGCTTGCTGCATTATGGTTTGAAGAAGGGCGATGGCGTGGCTTTCATGTGCCGCACCTCCTACGATTGGGATGTGTTCGACGCGGCCGTCATGGCCTGCGGCGGCGTGCTCGCCACGATTTACGATACCGATTCCGCCGAGCAGATCCGCAATATCGTCAACAATTCCGATGCGCGTCTGCTGGTCGTGGAAACCACTGATATGAAGGCGAAGGCGGACGGGGCCGAAACCGAATGCCGACTTTGGAGCACATCGTCTGCTTCGAGACCGGTGGTCTTGACGAGATCAAGGCGTATGGCTCCGGTGTGAGCGATGAGGCGCTCGATGCGCGAATCGATTCCGTGCAGAAGACCGATCTGTGCTCCATTGTGTACACGTCCGGTTCGACCGCCGCGCCGAAGGGCGTGGAGATGACGCATGAGCATTATTGCGCCACCGCGTTCAATCTGCCCGATTATATGCCGGAACTGCTGCATGACAAGAAGAACACCGTCCTGCTGTTCCTGCCTCAGGCGCATTCCTTCGCCCGTGCCATCAACTACATCTGCGTAGCAGCAATCTGCATATTTATATCGCGCAGGGCATCAAGACATTGACCGCCGATTTGCAGGTGGCCAAGCCGACCATCATGATCGTTGTTCCGCGTGTGCTGGAGAAGGTGTACAACGCTGCTTCCCAGAAGGCCGGTCATGGCGCCAAGGGCGTTGCTTTCGCCGCAGCCGTGGTCGCCGCGCAGAATTATATGAAGGAAGTCAGCACCAAGGGGAAGACCGGAACGCTTACCAAGGCACGTCGCGCGGCGTTCGATCCGGTGGTCTATGCCTCGCTGCGTGAGGTGCTCGGCGGACGCGCCAAGTGGATCGTCGCGGGCGGTGCGCCGCTTGATCCGGAGTTGTTGGCGTTCTTCCGTGGTGCCGGCGTGCCGGTCTACGAAGCTACGGATTGACCGAAACCACCGCGCCGTGCGCGTTCAACGTGCTTGGCGTGCCGTATCATCAGGGTTCCGTCGCATCGCGTTCCCTGGTTTCGAGCTGCGTATCGCCGAGGATGGGGAGATTCAGGTCAAGGGCGCTTCGGTGTTCCCGAAGTACCATAAGAACGGCGAGGCCACCGAGGATTCCTTTACCGAGGATGGCTGGTACAAGACCGGCGACTTGGGCCGCATTGACGACGATGGCTTCCTGTACATCATCGGACGCAAGAAGGATCTCATCATCACCGCCGGCGGCAAGAACGTCTCCCCTGGCCCGATCGAGGATGTCATCAAGCGTTGCGAATTCGTCTCTCAGGCGTTGGTGCTTGGCGACAAGCGTCCGTTCATCTCCGCGCTGATCACGCTTGACGAGGAAGCGTTGCGTCCATGGCTGGAAAGCAAGGGTCTCAACCGAGATATGTCGATGGAGGAGGCCTCCAGCAACGCGGCCGTCCGCGCCGAAGTCCAGAAGTGGGTCGATCAGGCCAATGAGGGCGTGTCCCGTGCCGAATCCGTGCGTAAGTTCATCATCCTGCCGGAGGAGTTCACACAGGAGAACGGTTTGATGACCGCTTCCATGAAGGTCATCCGTCCGAAGGTGATCAAGCGTTACGCCACCCTGCTGAACACGCAAATGTACACCAAGAAGAAGTGACCATCCAGCACCAACAAGCTTAGAGCATAAGAAAGCCTGCCGCATAAACAGCGGCAGGCTTTATTGTTCCCACCCGGAAAAAATCAGAAGCCCAGCTTCTCAAGCTGCTTGGCTGAGCCGTCAAACGGGCAGCCCAGTGGGCTGACCGTAGGCGAAGTGAGCAGCTTCGCCGCGAAGCGGATCCTAAGCGGCTTAGAAGCCCAGCTTCTCAAGCTGCTTAGGATCCGACTGCCATCTTGGCCACCTTGACATGCAGGTCGAGCTTGGCCTTCTGCCCGACGATGCGGTTGACCGCGGTGCGCAGCTTCTTCTTGACGCGTACCAGATGCTCCGCGTTATGTCCGATGATGATCGGCTTCTGCGAATCACGTTCCACGTAGATCGACACAATCACCTGCGCCTTGCCCGCGTAGGATTCGCCGCTGTCGTTGTCTTCCGGATATTCGATGGAATCCACCACCACGGCGAGCGAATGCGGCAGCTCGTCATCCAATTCCTCCAGGAACGCGCCTCGAATCAGTTCGGCGATGGTGTCTTCCGGACGTTCTTCGGTGATTTGCTCGGCCGGATACATCTGCGGTCCTTCGGGCATGTTCTCCACCAGCACGTTGCGTACTTCGGCGAGATTGTCGTGCTCGAGGGCGCTCACCGGCACAATGTCGGTGAAGTCGGCGAACTCGTTGATTTCGATGAGCTTGTCGATCAAAGCGCTTCGGTCCAATTCGTCGATTTTGGTGACGATGGCGATCAGCGGCACCTTCCATTTGAATGTGCCGTCGTCGCGTTTGACGGCGAAATCAGAACGCAGCCTGCTCAGAATGCGTTTGTCGCCGGGGCCGATTTCCTGGTCGGCGGGCAGCAGGAAGGCGATCGCGTCGACATCGGATAGCGATTCGTCGACGACATCGTTCAGCCGCTGTCCGAGCAGCGTACGCGGACGGTGGATACCGGGGGTATCGACCAGCACGATCTGCGCGTTGTCTGTGGTCAGAATGCCGCGGATGGCCTTACGTGTAGTCTCCGGACGGGATGAGGCGATGGCGATCTGCGTGCCGATAAGCGCGTTGATCAGCGTCGATTTGCCGACGTTCGGACGTCCGACCACCGCGACGAAGCCGGAACGATATGGAACGGGGGCTTCGGCGTCGGAATGCTGGGAAGCCGGTTCGGTCACATCTGCGTCAGTCATGCTTGTCCTTGGAATCCTTGTCGTCATGGGATGCCTCTTCGGCACCGTTCGTATGGTCTTCGTGTTGTTCAGTTTCGTCCACGCCCTCGACGTGGGCCGGTTCCACCACGATGGTGGACACTTTCTTGCGGCGTCCCGCGGAGTCGACCGCGGTCAGGCGCAGGCCCCTGGTGACGGCCGTCGAACCGACGATCGGCACGCGGCCAAGCAGCTTGGTGAGCAGACCGTATACCGTGTCGACGTCGTCCTCGTCGATGTCGATTTCGAAGATCTCCTCCAAGTCGGCGATGGGCGTGCGTGCCGGCATGCTCCATTTGTTCTCGCCGATTTGTTCCGGATCGGCATGCTGGGTACGGTCGTGCTCGTCCTCCAGTTCGCCGACGATCTGTTCGATGGTGTCTTCGATGGTGACCAGGCCGGCGATGCCGCCGTATTCATCCACGACGATAGCCACATGCTGGCGGGTGCGCTGCATCTGGTGGAACAGGTCGTCGACCGGCTTGGATTCGGGCACCAGCATCGGGTCACGGACGATGGATTCGACATCGCGGGATATCGCCGCGGGATTGAACGCCGTGGCGCGCACGGCATCCTTCAGGTATGCCACGCCGACCAGATCATCCACATCATCGCCGATGACCGGTATACGGGAGAATCCGGAACGGGAGCACAATTTCAGCATGTTCTCCAGCGTCTCCCCGCGTTCGATGCAAATCATATCAGTGCGCGGCACCATGATCTCACGCGTCAACGTTTCGGACAACGTCAATACGTTGCGCAGCATTTCGGAAACCTCAGGGTCGAAATCATTCGCCTCGACCAGACGATCTATGGTGGCGCGCCCTTGTTCGAGTTGGATTTTTTCAAGCTCCTCATCGTCCGACAGATCATTCGAATGACGTTTCGCATCCTTCTGTCCGCCGATTTTAGCGAACGGCGTCAAAGCCACCGCGACCGACGCCGCATCGGCATGCTTCAGCATCAGATCGACCGGTTTGGAGGCGCCCGCGCTACGTGGACGGACCAGCAGCGAAATCACCGCGACCACCAGCGCGAACACGAAGCCGACAAGCAGTCCCGCCCATAACGGCGCATCGCACAACGACGCGATCGCGGCGACCAACACACCGTCAAGCACATTGCAGGTGATGCGGAAGAACGCGCATGAACCGGCGGTCGCGTAGCGGTCGGCGATCAGCCGCTGCACCTTGTGGATGCGTTTGATCTTCTTGTCGCGTATGAATTGCGATGCCTCCGTATCCGTCTGAATCTCAAGAATGAGGTTGTTCAGACTTGCCCTCGTGACACGTCCCACCGCGCCTTCCGTCGCGGCCATCGACAGCGACAGCCAGACCAGCAGCAATGCGATGACGACGAGAATCGCAATCATCGTGATAGTCGTTGTTTCCATGGTTCGTCAACCCCCACTTTCGAAACCGTCGGATGATGCATCATGCCGTCATTTGGCCGTTTTGCCGCCGGCCCCGTGTTCGCGGTCCCATTCGGCGAGCGCATCCGGCGTGCCGGCGGGAAGCGTCGCCTGCGCGCCGGCTCCCTGTCGAAGCGCGAAGAACGTCAATAGCAGCTGGCGTTGCAAGCCGAACATCTGCCGTTCCTGTTCGGGTGTGACATGGTCGTATCCGAGCAGGTGGAGGATGCCGTGGATGGTCAGCAGCATCATTTCCTCCATGGTGCTGTGGCCGGCCGCGAGCGCCTGCTGGGCGGCCACCCACGGGCATAGCACGATGTCGCCCAGCACGCCTTCCATTTCGGTTCCGCCGTCTCCGGGGCGCAGTTCGTCCATTGGGAAGCTCATGACGTCGGTGGGGCCTTCGAGGTTCATCCAACGCATGTGCAGTTGGGCGATGGGATCCGGGTCCACGAACATGATGGTCAGGTCGGATTGTGTGCTGACCCTCATCTGGCTCATGACCCATACGCCGAGGTCGGAAAAGATTTTGCCGTCGATCTGCCAGGCGGTTTCGTTCGTCACTTCAACGCTCATTTATGCGTTTTCCTTGTTCTTGTCGTCGAATGGTTGCGATGATGCGGCACGCGCGCTTCTGCTGTGGTCTCCCGCTATGGCCGTGTGCCTGTCGTAGGCGGCGACGATTTTGCCCACGAGCGCGTGGCGGACCACGTCTTCGGGCTTCAGGTGGGCGAAGGCGATGCCGTCGATGCCGTCGAGGATGCGTTCGATGGTGGCCAGACCTGATTTCGGCACGGTCAGATCCACTTGGGTCACGTCGCCGGTGATGACCATTTTGGTGTTGAATCCCAGTCGGGTCAGGAACATCTTCATCTGCTGTTCGGTGGTGTTCTGGGCCTCGTCGAGGATCACGAACGCGTCGTTGAGCGTGCGGCCGCGCATGTAGGCGAGCGGCGCCACTTCGATGGTGCCGTCGTCCATGTATCGTTTGAGCTGGTCCGCTCCGAGCATGTCGGACAGCGCGTCGTACAGCGGTCGCAGGTACGGGTCGACCTTTTCGTTGAGCGTGCCCGGCAGGAAGCCGAGGTTCTCCTGCTTCGACGGCGGGACGGGTCAGTATGATGCGCCGGACCTGCCTGTCTTGGAAAGCACGTACCGCTTTGGCTACGGCAAGATAGGTTTTGCCGGTGCCTGCCGGTCCGATGGCGAAGGTGATGGTGTGCGATTCGATGGCGTTGACGTAGGCTATCTGTCCGGCGGTTTTGGCACGGACCGGTTTGCCGAGCGCGAAGGTGATGACGCCCGGCACGTGAGGACGCCGCCTGTCTGCGGTTTCCTCACGATGGGACGCGTGCGACTGTTGCCTGCCGGCCATGCGCAATTCCTCCACCACGCGGCCGTGGCCGGGATGTGTGGCGCGGACCGGATTTTTAAGCACGTTCTGGTCGAGCATGCGACGGACGGTATCGGCGTCCATCGGCGCGGTATAGGCGGCTTGGATGATATCGGCAACCACCTGTTCGGCTTGGGCGGCTTGGGATTCGGATTTGCTGGAATGCGACATGATGGCGATGCGGTTGCCCCGTACGATGATGGTCAGGTCGGGGAACGCACGTTCGACTTCCCGAAGCACCTCGTCCACAGGGCCGAGCACGGTCACCGGATCAAGCTGTTGGGGTATCGCGATGGTGCGTGTAGTGGTGGGCACAGAACCTCTTCCGATGTCGGTATTGGCAGTATGTGGACTATTCGTCGAGCTTTTCGCCGGTAAGCACGTGGGCGTGCACGTGGAACACGGTCTGTCCGGCGTCGATTCCGGTGTTGAAGATCAGACGGAAGGCGCCATGGAACTCCTGGTCGGCGATTTTCTGCGCCACTTCGGCCATGTGGGCGAGCTGTGCCGGATCCTCTTTGGCGAGTTCGGCGACGTTCGCGTAGTGCTTGCGCGGCACGATCAGTACGTGCACCTTGGCTTTCGGATTGATGTCCTTGAAGGCGTAGGTGGCATCGTCCTCGTACACCTTCTCGCTGGGAATCTCACCTGCGATGATCTTGCAGAACAGGCAATCCTTGTCGCTCATAACGCTCCTTATCGGTATTGGAAAAACCTTCGCTACCATGCTACACCAGCAGGAAACGGGGCGATTCCGGCAATTTCACGCAATGGAGCCGGGATCAGACGAAACGTCCCAATGCTCGCGCGAGCAATGACAGCGCGACCGGACCGGCGGTGGACGCACGTAGGATGTTGCTTCCCAGCACGCACACTTCGGCGCCGGCTTTCGTGAACGCCTCGACTTCGGCGTCGCTGATGCCGCCTTCCGGACCGACGAGCACATATATGGTGCGCGGACGTCCGTCCTTCAGACACGTATCGGACAGTTTGGCGATACCGGTTTCCAGTTGTTCCCAGGTCTTCGTGGCATCTTGATGCAGCACGATCACCATGTCGCCATGCACGCATGCGCGCTTGCAGATGGCGACCACCTGCTTGCTGGTCACGCAATCGTCCAGCTGGGGCGTCCACGATCTGCGCGACTGTTCGGTGGCGGATTCCAGCACCTGCCTCCACTTTTTGTCAGTACGTCCTGCCTTCCATTTGGCGATGGAACGGTCGGCCTGCCAGGGAATCACCTGATCGACGCCGATCTGCGTGGCCATATCGATCGCCTGTTCGTCATGGCCGGTTTTGGCGAGAGCCTGCACCAGCGCGAGCCTGGTGACCGGCTGCGGCTCCTTGCCGAATCGCACCACTTCCGCGATTCCCTGCTGCGCGTCGCGCAGTACGGCGTGGATGCGCAATCCCCTGCCGTCGGAAAGCTGCAGTTCGTCGCCGTCCTTCAATCGCATGGCCTGGATGGCGTGCCTGCGTACGGATGAGGGAAGCGTCAGCCTCCATCCGGCGTTGAGCTCGTCGCTGTTCACCGGTACGTCGTCATGGTCCGTATCAAGCAGAAAAAGGGCATCAGTCATAGCTTCCGAGCCTATCAGGAACCCCACATAACCCATATCGGACCTATCGCGACACGCCGGGATTTGCATCATGGATTTCAACTGCTATAGTTTTCATTCGTTGCCGCTGAGCAACGCACCTGCCGGGTGGCGGAATGGTAGACGCGCTAGCTTGAGGTGCTAGTGCCTATTTTATACAGGCGTGCGGGTTCAAGTCCCGCTCCGGACACCGGAATAAACCCCTTGGAAACAAGGGGTTTTCTTGTATCTGACGAAAGATTGGTGGAATACGGGCAATGCGGTTCATTCATCTTGACTCCATCGACGACGAGCGTGTGGCGGCTTATGTGAATCTCACGGAAATCCAGCTGCGCAACAGGCTGGAGCCCAGCAAGGGATTGTTCATCGCCGAATCGCCCAAAGTGATAGACCGTGCCCTGGCCGCTGGACGCGAGCCGATTTCCCTGCTGGTCGAGGAGTCGTGGATCGACGGCATGAGCGGCATGTTCGATGTCATCGAGAAACGTTGGGGCGATGACATTCCCGTGTATGCCGCTTCGCCTGAGCAGCTCAAACGTCTAACCGGCTACCGGCTGCATCGCGGAGCCCTTGCCGCGATGAAACGCTGGTCCCTGCCCAGCGTCGAAGAGGTCTGCCGTGGCGCTCGACGGGTCGCGGTCATGGAGAATATCGTCGACCACACGAATGTGGGCGCTCTCATGCGTTCGGCTGCGGCGCTCGACGTGGATGCTGTGCTCGTCACTCCGTCCTGTGGCGACCCGTTGTACCGGCGCGCGGCACGCGTGTCCATGGGCACGGTGTTCCAAGTGCCGTGGACGCGCATCGGAGGGGACGACAAGCATTATTGGCCGTTCACCGGCATGCGGGAACTGCATGATCTGGGGTTCACCACCGTAGCGATGGCGCTTGAGGATGATTCCATTTCTTTGGCCGAATTGGTCCGCCGTCTCAACAACGCCGAGACTGAAAGCGACCATATTGACAAGCTCGCGTTGATTTTCGGTACCGAAGGAGATGGACTGTCGCACCACACCATCTCCCGCGCCGACCTTACGGTGAAGATTCCCATGAGCCACGGCGTGGACAGTCTCAATGTCGCCGCATCAAGCGCGGTCGCCTTCTATGCGACGCGTCGAGTGGACCATCATGCGTGAGACGCGCATGAACGCATGGTGAAACGCTGCTGAAACGAACTGAAAATTTTCAAGACTCGCGCTGCAAACTCCTTGCGATTTGCTGAATTTATGCAATCATAGTGTGCGTAAGCGGTTTCGTGATGAAGCGGACCGACCGTGCGTACGGTGTCGCAAGACGCTCTCGGAGAGGAGTTCCCATGGCGAAGAACCCAAAGATTCTTTCCATCGTGCTGGCAGGCGGTGAGGGCACCCGTCTGATGCCATTGACCAGGGACAGGGCCAAGCCTGCCGTCCCATTCGGCGGCGTGTTCCGTCTGATTGATTTTCCGCTGAGCAATCTGGTGAATTCCGGCTACATGCAGACGGTCGTGCTTACCCAGTACAAGTCCCATTCGCTTGACCGCCATATCTCCACTGTATGGCGTTTCTCGCCGCTGTTGGGCAACTACGTCTCCCCTGTGCCGGCGCAGCAGCGTCTCGGCAAGCATTGGTATCTCGGTTCGGCCGACGCCATCTACCAGACCATCAACATCATTGAGGACGTGCAGCCCGACATCGTGGTGATTGTCGGCGCCGACCATGTCTATCGCATGGATTTCCAGCAGATGGTGCAGCAGCACATCGAATCCGGCGCGGAATTCACCGTTGCCGGCATCCGTCAGCCCATCAGCCAGTCCAACCAGTTCGGTGTGATCGAGGTCGATCCCGATCATCCGAATATGATCAAGAGCTTCCAGGAGAAGCCGCAGACCACCACGGGACTGCCGGACGACCCGAATTCCATCCTGGCCTCCATGGGCAACTATGTGGCCAACACCGATGCCTTGTTCGCGGCGCTTTCGTTGGATGAGAAGGCCGAGGATACGAAGCATGATATGGGCGGCGACATCGCGCCGTATTTCGCGGCACGCAACGAGGCCGGCGTCTACGATTTCAATTCCAACGAGATTCCGGGAGCCACACCGACCGACCACGCCTACTGGCGTGACGTGGGCACGCTGAAGCAGTTCTACGATGCGCATATGAATCTGATCTCCTATGTGCCGGAGTTCAACCTGTACAACACCGAATGGCCTATCTACACGCTGTCCGGCAACCTGCCGCCGGCGAAGTTCGTGCATGCCGGCCGCGACCGCCTGGGCCATGCCACCGATTCGATCGTCTCCCCCGGCGTCATCGTTTCCGGCGGCGAGGTGCACCATTCCGTCCTGTCGCCGAACGTGCGCATCCATTCGTGGTCTCAGGTCGTCGATTCGATTCTGTTCGACGGTGTGGTCATCAACCGTCGCGCGCGGGTCTACAAGGCGATTCTCGACAAGAACGTCGTGTTGACGGAGAATTCGACCGTTGGCATCGATACCGAGCATGATTTGGCGCGTGGCTTCACCGTCACGCCGGAAGGCATCACCGTGGTGCCGAAGGGTACCGTGGTCGACGACTGACATACGTCGTAATACGAAAGGCGCGCTTCCCCGTTCGGGAGACGCGCCTTTCGTATGTTGTTCCGCTTTTCTTACGTTTGGCGGCCGCGGTTCACTGCACGGCAACCGCAGCAAACGTCAGTATTTCGGCAGATTGTCGAAATTGAAGCCGAGCGCGGCGAGCTGGTCACGGCCTTCCGGCGTGATCTTGTCCATCGTCCAACGAGGTTGCCAGGTCCAGTCGATGCGGAATTCTTCGACGAGACCGGCGAGGGTGCTGGCGCATTCGTCTTCGATCAGGTCGGTCAGCGGGCAGGCCGGCGTGGTGAGCGTCATCGTGATGATGGCTCGGCCCAGTTCGTCGATTTCGATGCCGTAAACCAGACCAAGGTCGATGACGTCGATGCCGAGTTCCGGGTCGATGACCTGGTGCAGGGCTTCTTTCACGTCAGCTGCCGTGGCACGTCCGATATCGTCGACGGCTTTCAGCGGAATGTCGTCATCCTGCGGTTGGGAGCATCCGCACGCGTCGGCATGATTGCCGCAGCGCAAGTGTCCTGCCCGTCTTTTTTTGGATTCCTTGTTCACCGGTTTGCCGTCCTTGAACCTTTGGCCAGGTTCGGATTGAGCATGACGCGACGGGCCGCGTCCTCATCGTTGCCAAGGCCTTGGTCACGGAATCGAAGATCGACGCCTGCGGTTCGGGTACCAGGGTGTCGCTCATTGTCTCTCCAACTGTTGATGGACGTTGCTTGTATCTGTTGAGCAAGAATAGCGCGTCGCTTGGGGTTTGTCACTAGTGTTTTTCCAAACGCCGAGTTGAAGGCTCAGGCTTTCGCGGCCAGAGCCTTGGCCACGGCGTCCTTCATGCCCTCCCAGCCGAGCAGCGCGCATTTGATGCGCATCGGATACTGGGAGACCCCTTGGAAGACGATGCCGTCCTCCAAGGATTCCTCGGCCTGTTCGTCATTCAGTCCTTTGCCGCGTGACTCCATAAGCTTATGGAAGGTTTCGGCGAGTTTCATGGCCTCGTCCACGGTTTTGCCTTCGACGAGATCGACCATGACGGACAGGCTGGCTTGGGAGATGGAGCATCCGTGGCCATCCCATACGAGCCGTTCGATGGTGTATGGCTCGGCATCGGAGACTTCGGCATGGATGGTGGCCTCGTCACCACAGGTCGGGTTGAATTGGTGCGATTCTCCCGGCGTGCAGTATTCGTGGCTGCCTGCACCGTGGTTTCGGCGGCATGCGAGGCGTTTTCCGAAGTGAGGTCAGGTGCGAAATGCTCCTTGCCGTGCGGGTTCTTCGCGGCTTCGAGGATGACTTCCTGGTACATCTGCTCAAGGTCGCTTCCGGACATCTCAAAATCACTCATATTTCGTTACTCAACTCCAAAGAACGGACGAACTTTGCCGAGCGCCTCGATGAGGGCCTGTGCGTCTTCGACCGAATTGTAGATGCCGCTGGACGCGCGGTTGGAGGCATACACGCCGAAGTGGCGGTGCACCGGCTGCGCGCAGTGGTGTCCGACGCGGATGGCGATGCCCTGCGCGTCGATGAACTGGCCGACGTCGTGCGGGTGCACGCCTTCGACTTCGAACGCGACGGTACCGATGCGCTCCTTGTTGGAGCGGGGTCCGAGGATTCGGATGCCGTCGATATCGCCCATTTTGAGCAGTTCGTCGGTGATGGTGCGTTCGTGCGCCTCGAGCTTTTCCATGCCGATGTTCATCAGCCATTCGGCGGCGACACCGGCGGCGACGACCTGTGCCACCGGCTGCGTGCCCGCTTCGAATCGTGCGGGAGGCTCCATGTACTGGGCTTCCTGGTCCATCCAGCAAGCTCCACCATGGATCCGCCGAAATTGGCCGGAGGCAATGCCTCAAGCATTTCACGCTTGCCATAGAGGAATCCGACGCCGGTCGGGCCATACATTTTGTGGGCGCTCCATGCGGCGAAGTCGACGTCCAAAGCGTGGAAATCCACTTTGAGGTGCGGCACGGACTGGCATGCGTCGAGCACGAACACGGCACCCACCTCGTGGGCGCGGCGGATAATCGGCGCGATGTCGGTAATCGCTCCTGTGGTATTGCCCACATGCGTGACGGCAACGATCTTCGTGCGGTCGGTGATTACTTCGTCCGCGGTGTCGGAACGCACACGGCCTTCCTCGTCCAAGTCGAACCATTTGAGCGTGGCGCCGGTGCGCAGCGCAAGTTCCTGGAACGGCAGCAGCACGGAATGGTGTTCCGCCTTGGTGACGACGATCTCATCGCCCGGTTTCAACGCGAAACGCTTGGCGGTCTCTCCCCCGCGTCCAAGCGACGCGTTGCCGAATGCGGTGGCCAACAGGTTCAGTCCTGCGGTGGCGCCGGCGGTGACGACGATCTCCTCTTCGCCTTCCGCCGAATTGGCGCCAACCAGCTTGGCCACTTTGGCGCGCGCATCCTCGAACGCCATGGTGCTACGCGCGGCAAGCTCATGCGCGCCTCGGTGCACTCCGGCGTTGATGGTGCGGTAGAAGTCCGATTCCGCGTCGATCACGCACTGCGGCTTCTGCGATGTCGCGGCGGAATCGAGGTATACCAGCGGATGGCCGTGGATTTCCTGGTCGAGAATCGGAAATTGGATGCGGATCGCTGCGAAATCGGTCATGCCAATGCGCTTTCCGAATCGGAGCCTTCCGGCAGGTATGCGTCGTAGCCGGTCTCCTCAAGCTCGTCGGCGAGTTCCGGACCGCCGGTCTTGATGAAGTGGCCGTCGGCGAACACGTGCACGATGTCCGGCTTGATGTAACGCAGGATGCGGGTGTAGTGGGTGACCATGAGGATGCCGAACTGGTTGGTTTCCTTGGCACGGTTCACACCTTCGGAAACGATGCGCAGCGCGTCGACGTCGAGGCCGGAGTCGGTTTCGTCGAGGATGGCGAACTTCGGCTTGAGCAGTTCGAGCTGCAGCACTTCCGCGCGCTTCTTCTCACCGCCGGAGAAGCCTTCGTTCACGGAACGGGTGGCGAACTTCGGTCCATCTTGAGCCGCTTCATGGCTTCGGACAGTTCCTTCGTCCATGTACGGATGGCCGGCGCCTTGCCGTCCACTTCGGTTTTGGCGGTGCGCAGGAAGTTGGTCATGGACACGCCCGGCACTTCGACCGGGTACTGCATGGCCAGGAAGATGCCCGCCTTGGCTCGCTCGTCCGGGGTCATCTTGAGGATGTCCTCGCCGTCGAGCAGCACCTGGCCGGAGTCGACGATGTACTTCGGGTGGCCGGCCAGCGTGTATGCCAGGGTGGATTTACCGGAACCGTTGGGGCCATGATGGCATGGGTTTCACCGGAGTTGACGGTCAGGTTCACGCCTTTGAGAATCGGCTTGATGCCGTCCTTGGTTTCGACGTGCGCGTACAGATCTTTGATTTCAAGGGTTGACATGGTTTCTCCTGACGATTATTTCTCTTCCAATACCTGTGCGATCGCGTCGCTTTCGCCGCGGGCCAGGCGCTTGTCGATGACGTTCATAAGATGCTCGGAAATCGCCGGAATGCCGATTTCCTCGACGAGCTCGCCGAAGAAGCCACGCACCACGAGCTTGCGTGCCTCGTTTTCCGAGATGCCGCGCGATTCGAGGTAGAACAGCTCTTCGTCGTCGAATCGTCCGACGGATGAGGCGTGGCCGGCACCGATGATGTTGCCGTTTTCGATTTCCAGATTCGGCTCGGAATCGGCGATGGCACCTGGGTGAGCACCAGATTGCGGTTGAGCTCGTAGGAGTCGGTGCCCGGCGCGGTAGGCTCGATCAGCGCGTTGCGACCCATGTGGAGTGCGCTCCCTTGCCGTCGAGCGCGCCCTTGTAGACCACGCGGCTCTTGCATTCGGGATGGTTATGCACCACCATCGTGCGGTGTTCGATATGCTCGCCCGGGTCCACGAAGTAGATGCCGAGCATGTTGAGGTCGCCCTGTTCGCCGCCGAAGTCCTGGTCCATGCGAATGCGCACGACATCACCACCGAGGGTGACCACGGAATGGCGCAGGGACGCCTCCTCGCCCACGTGGATGCGCTGGTTGCCGACGTGTTTGGAGTCCTTGTTCCATTCCTGGATGAAGGTGGTGGAAATGTGGGAGTCCTTGCCTGTGGTGATTTCCACGCCTTCGGCGAGACGTGCGTCGCCGTCATGTTCGACGACCACGTCGGCATGGGCGCGGTCGGCTGCGATGATCGACAGGTGGAACGCGTCGAGGTCCCTGCCGGTGCCATGCATTTTGACGAGCACCGGCTGGTCGATCTCACCGTCGATGGTCAGTATTCCAGCGCGTTTGCCGGAATTCCATTCGACTGCGGACACACGGTCGTTCGGCTTGGAGACGATGCCTGTGCCGGTGTCCCCCACCGTGCCTTCGGCATACGTGACGCCTTCGGCAAGCGGCGACCCGTCGATCATGGAAACGGTGACCTGCGTTTCATTGGATGGTTCGAACACATCGAAGAACTCCTCGATGCGCTCTATCGGCGTGTAGCGCCAGTCCTCCTGTTTGCGGTCCGGCTTGGCGAACGCTTCGATGTCGAATGAGCGTGGAGCGCGGTCCGCGGACGACGGCATGGCCGCCGGGTTCGCGTACGGATCGGACGGATCCGCGACGGGGATGTTGATTTCCTGAGTTTGTGCCATGGTGATCAGCCCACCGATCCTTCCATCTGCAATTCCACCAAACGGTTCAATTCGAGCGCGTATTCCATCGGCAGCTCGCGACTGATCGGTTCGACGAAGCCGCGCACGATCATGCCCATGGCCTCGTCTTCGGACAGGCCGCGGCTCATCAGATAGAACAGCTGGTCTTCAGAGACCTTGGAAACGGTGGCCTCATGCGCCATGGAGACGTTGTCCTCACGCACATCCACATGCGGGTACGTGTCGGAACGGCTGAATTCGTCGACGAGCAAAGCGTCGCAGACGTCGAATTGGAGGACCCTTCCGCGCCCTTGACGATTTTGACGAGGCCACGGTATGCGGAACGTCCGCCGCCACGGGAAATCGACTTCGCCACGATGGTGGAGCTGGTATGCGGGGCGAGGTGAATCATCTTCGCGCCCGTGTCCTGATATTGGCCCTTGCCTGCGAAACCCAACGACATGGTGCTGGCCTTCGCGTACGGCTCGGCGAGGATGCATGCCGGATACTTCATGGTGGCTTTCGAGCCGATGTTGCCGTCGACCCATTCCATGGTGCCGCCCTCACGCACGTAGGCGCGCTGCGTCACCAGATTGTACACGTTGTTCGACCAGTTCTGCACGGTGGTGTAACGCACACGGGCGTGCGGTTCGACGAAGATCTCCACCACGCCGGAATGCAGCGAGTCGGTGGAGTAGATCGGCGCGGTGCAGCCTTCCACGTAATGCACGTAGGAGCCTTCGTCAGCGATGATCAGCGTGCGCTCGAACTGGCCCATATTCGGCGTGTTGATGCGGAAGTAGGCCTGCAGCGGGATATCCACGTGCACGCCCTTCGGCACGTACACGAACGAGCCGCCCGACCATGCGGCGGTGTTCAATGCCGAGAATTTGTTGTCGTTGCTCGGAATGCATTTGCCGAAATACTTCTTGACGAGTTCCGGGTACTTTTGCACGGCGGTGTCGGTGTCGACGAAGATGACGCCCTGCTCCTCAAGGTCCTTCTGGATTGAATTGTAGATGACCTCGGACTCGTACTGCGCGGCGACGCCGGAGACGAGTCTGCTTTTCTCCGCTTCCGGAATGCCGAGCTTGTCGTACGTGGAGCGGATCTCGTCGGGCAGTTCCTCCCAAGTGGTGGCCTGCTTGTCGATCGGCTTGACGTAGTACTTGAAATCGTCGGCGTCGAAGTCCTTCAAATCGACGCCCCACTGCGGCATTGGACGGTCGATGAAATCGCGATACCCTTCCAATCGCTTTTCCAGCATCCATTCCGGCTCGTGTTTGTCGGCGGAGATGGCACGCACGACGTTCTCGTCGATGCCTTTCTTCGCCGCCTCGCCGGCGAAGTCCGTATCGTGCCAACCGTAGTTGTAGTCACCGAATTGCTCGATGATCTCGTCATCCTGCTTGATCTTGTCTTCGTTCACGCGCGTGCGATCAGCCACATACTGGCTCATCTCCACGTCGGCCGCGGCGTTGGACGCTTGGTTCTCTGCCACCGTACGCTGCCTCCATTCACTCATTGATACCTATGACAACCTAACAGAACACACAGCGAAACACTAGACCTTATTCGAAATTCGACAGTATTCGCCCGTGATTTGCCTTACAAAAAAGCGGAAGACCATGCAGATTCGGTCTTCCGCTTTGCGATGAATCGAGCTTATGCGCTCAAATCGTCTCAGCGCGCCTGCTGGTGGTCCAGAGCGGCCTTGACCAGACCCGCGAACAGCGGATGCGGCTTGGTCGGACGGGACTTGAATTCCGGATGGGCCTGGGTGGCCACGTAGAACGGATGCACCTCGCGCGGCAGTTCGACGAATTCGGTGAGTTCGCCGTCAGGCTCTGGCCGGAGATGACCAGACCGCCTTCGCGCAGACGATCCTTGTAGGCCACGTTCACCTCGTAACGGTGGCGGTGGCGTTCGGTGACATGCGTGGTGCCGTACAGTTCGGCGACAATGGAGCTTCCTCCAGTTCCGCCGGGTAGGAGCCCAGACGCATGGTGTGACCCATGTCGCCCTTGCCGGCGACGATGTCCTTCTGCTCTTCCATGGTGGCGATGACCGGTTGGCGCAATCCGGATCGAATTCGGAGGAGTTCGCGTCGGTGATGCGAGGACATCGCGTGCGTATTCGATGACCATGGACTGCAGACCGAGGCACAGGCCGAGAGCCGGCAGCTTGTTCTCGCGGGCATAACGCAGGGCGCCGATCTTGCCGTCGATGCCACGGATGCCGAAGCCGCCCGGAATCACGATGCCGTCGACCTGGTCGAGGGCCGCCGCGGCGCCTTCTTCGGTGGCGCACTTGTCGGCGGCCACCCACTTGACGTTGACCTTGGCCCAGTTGGCGAAGCCGCCGGCCTTGATGCTTCGGTGACGGACAGGTAGGCGTCCGGCAGGTCGATGTACTTGCCGACGATGGCCACGTTGACCTCGTGCTTCGGATGGTGCACGCGCTCCAGCAGATCCTCCCATTCGTCCCAATCGACGTCATGGAACGGCAGGCCGAGCTCGCGGACCACGTAGGCGTCGAGGCCTTCGTTGAACAGGATCTTCGGCACGTCGTAGATGCTCGGGGCGTCCACGCAGTTGACGACGCCTTCGGAGTCCACATCGCACATCAGGGAGATCTTGTCCTTGATGGACTGGTTGAGCGGCCGGTCGGAACGCAGCACGAGCGCGTCCGGGGAGATGCCGAGCTGGCGCAGCATCATGACGGAATGCTGGGTCGGCTTGGTCTTGAGCTCGTGGGCGGCGGCAATGTACGGCACCAGGGAGACGTGCACGAACATGCAGTTCTCGGCGCCCAGATCGCGGCGGACCTCGCGTGCGGCCTCCAAGAACGGTTGGGATTCGATGTCGCCGACCGTGCCGCCGATTTCGGTGATGATCACGTCGACGTCGTCCGACGCCTGGGCACGCATACGGGACTTGATCTCGTTGGTGATGTGCGGGATGACCTGCACGCACTGGCCGAGGTATTCGCCGGCGCGTTCCTTGCGCAGCACTTCCTGGTAGATCTGGCCGGTGGTGACGTTGGCTTCTGGCTCAGGTAGACGTCGAGGAAACGCTCGTAGTGGCCGATGTCGAGATCGGTTTCGGCGCCATCTTCGGTGACATAGACCTCACCGTGCTGGAAAGGATTCATCGTGCCCGGATCCACGTTGATGTACGGATCGAGCTTCTGCTGCAAAACCTTGATGCCGCGGCTACGGAGCAGTCGGCCGAGGGAGGAGGCGGTCAGGCCTTTGCCGAGAGAGGAGACTACGCCGCCAGTGACGAAAATATGCTTGGTGACGTGTTCTTGAGAATTGCCATGTTGTCTTCTAACCATGGAACTTCAGTCTATCAGCGGAGCAAGACGCGGCGTGTTCCATCGTGATACGAAAAGGCGGGACCGCATGCTCCGCGGTCCCGCCTTTCGGAAATTCAGGAAATACGGTCAGACGATTGCGATTTTATCGGTCGCCGGCCTCCTTCCTGCGGAGGACGATCAACACGCCCGCCGCAACGGCGAGCACCATGACAGCAAGGCGATTCCGGCGACGTTGGAGCCTGTTGCCGGGCTCTGCGCCGCGCTTTTCTCCGCGTCTTCCTTTGTATTGTCGGCCTTGCCGTTGATCTTGCCATTGTTCTTATCGGCGGCCGGGGTGACGGCCTGCTTCTGGACGTGCACCGTGCGGGTGAAGGTCGTGGTCTTGCCACGGGAGTTGGTCACGGAGTAGACCAGCTTGTAGTCACCGACCTTATTGGCGTCCACGGTGCCCTCGACCTTGATCTTGTCGGTCAGATCGCCGTCGATGTCGTCGGTGGCGGAGACGCCCGCCATCGGATCGAACTTGGAACCGACGGTGATGGTCGTCGACTCGTTCACACCGCTAATCACGGGAACGACGTCGTCGGCGGAGGCGACCTTGAGCACGGTGGCGGACAGTGCGCCAGCGGTGTATGCGGAGCCCTTGCGGACGGTGACGCTCTTGACGTCGTCGTCGCCGTACACGGTGCCGTTTGCGGCGAGCACCTCGTACTTGCCGGCCTCGACGCCATCGATGGCGGCGGCATCGTTGTTGGCGTTGAAGATCACCACGTAGGTGCCGCTGGAGTCCTTCGCCTGATAGGCCACGACACCGTTGGCGGACTTGAGCATGGTCACGCTGGCGTTGATGTCGCTGTAGCTGGTCTGGCGGAGGGCAGCGATCCTGTTGCGCAGCTTGATCAGGCCCCTGACGTAGTGACGGAGCCGGAGTACTGCGTGGTGCGATCCCAGTCGATGGCGTTCACCTCGTCACCGGCGTTATAGCTGTCGCCGTTGCCGCCCTTGGTGCGCAGGAACTCCTGGCCCAGCTGGATGGCCGGGATGCCTTCGGACAGGTAGACCACGGAATCGGCGAGCTTGGCGCGCGCTCGGTGGTGGCCTCGTCATCCGTGGGCACGGACTTCCTGAGCTTGTCGTACAGGGTCATGTTGTCGTGGATCTCGGCGTAGTTCACCACCTGACCGGCATCCGCGTAGTGGTCCTGCGCATTGCCGTTCCAGCAGGTGGTGATGGCGTCGGCGTCGTACTGGCAGCCGAGCACGTTGTGGGCGATGAGGCTTTCCTGATCGGCCTTGCCGGAGACGAAACCGGTGTCGGTGTCGGAGAACACGGAACCCTTGAGGCCGTCGCGGATCGAGTCGTTGAAGAACGCGATGCCGTTGTTGGTGCCGTCCGAAGCGACCTGGTAGGCGTTTGGCTGGATGGTCATCTCGCTCTTGTCCATCGTGGAGTTCATGTCCCAGCCTTCGCCGAGCACGATGATGGACGGATCGATCTTGTCGAGGGCAGCACGAACCTCCTGCATCGTCTTGGTGTCGATCAGACCCATGAGGTCGAATCGGAAGCCGTCGATGTTGTAGTTCTTCGCCCAGTAGGTCACCGAGTCGACGATGTACTTGCGCATCATCGCACGTTCGGAGGCGGTGTCGTTGCCGCAACCGGAGTCGTTGACGAGCGAACCGTTGTCGTCATAGCGGAAGTAGTAGCCCGGGACCGTCTTGTTGAACGAATGGTTCGCGGCATTGTAGACGTGGTTGTACACCACATCCATGATGACGCGGATGTTGTTCTTGTGCAGGCCCTTGACCATCTGCTTCATCTCGGTGACGCGGGAGCTCGGGTTGCTCGGATCGGAGGAGTACGAGCCTTCCGGCACGTTGTAGTTCTCCGGATCGTAGCCCCAGTTCTGCGCGCCATCGGCGTTGTAGCTCAGGTCGCCGGTCTCGTTGACGGAACCGTAGTCGTACATCGGCATGATCTGCACGTGGGTGACGCCCAGCGACTTGAGATAGTCGAGGCCGGAGGTCGCGCCCTTGGCGGTCTTCGTGCCGGATTCGACCACGCCAGGTACTTGCCCTGCTTGTCGGCGGAGATGCCGGAGGCGTTGATGGAGAAGTCGCGGATGTTCATCTCGGCGATGGAGGCGTCGGTGGTCTTGCCGAAGGCCGGCATGCGCTTGCCCGCCTTGCCCATGGCCTTCTTGGAGAGCACTACGGAGCGCTCACCGTTGGCGACGGCCGCGGTGGCGTACGGATCGGCCGAGGTGTTCACCGTGCCGTCGGCGAAGGTGAGCCTGTAGGAGTACGCGGTGCCGGAGGCAAGCTTCTTCACCGTGGCGCTCCACACGCCCTTGCTTTCACTGGTCATGTCGATGGTCTGATCGATCTCGGCATTCGGGTCGGCGGACTTGTAGGTGATGAGCTCGACCTTGGCGGCGGTCGGCGCCCACACCTTGAAGCCGGTCTGCTTCTTGGTGAAGGTCGCGCCCAGATCCTCGCCGCTGTAGGCGTACTTCCTGTCGAAGCGCGGTGCGGACCACCGAACCGGCCGATGGCGTCTGGGAGCCGAAGCCCTTGATCTCGACGGTGTACTTGCCGCGAACGTCCAGATCCTT